>ERZ808029.60-NODE-60-length-128214-cov-50.979459_pt1 | contig 128214 bp, 129 predicted proteins | sample MGYA00380185_ERZ808029 | MGnify/ENA primary metagenome ERZ808029 (study PRJEB31490, sample SAMN06133404) | mouse gut metagenome | isolation source: M2_3 | host: mice | place: China: Chengdu | collected 2015-05 ... | reverse complement strand
TTCCTTTTTAGGCTAGCAAAGGTATATGCATGAAGGGAATTGACTAAACTTAATCCCCCAAGAATTACAACTGAGCCAAAGCAGAGCTTTCGATAGGCTAAAGCTATGCTTTTCTATGTCTAAAGCGCCGCTTTACAGAACAAAAACAACCTATATCATCTACGCAAGCTTAGAGGATAACGCAAAATATAATCCACCACAACAAACAACAGCTTTTAAGAAGCCCTTCATCTCTAAATTCCTTATTCATAGGCTATTCAGAAGAAAGATGAAGGAGAGAATAAAAATAAAAAAATCATAGGCTGATTTAAAATAAATATCCCAATGATTGAATTTAATCATTGGGATATTTATTTTAAACACTTCGATGTTTATTATGAACTAGTCAAGAGTCCATCTTTTTTCAGCATTTAATATTTAATTCATTCAAAACCTTACGTATTGCCTCAAATGTAGTAATACGAGTAGGAACCAGCGGCAAACGAAGCTTATTTTCAATCATCCCCATCGCATTTAACATTGATTTTACGCCTGCCGGATTTCCATCGACAAATAACAGGTTAAATAATTCCGTAAATCGATGATGAATAGTCAACGCATTGGCAAAGTCTCCTTGAAGCGCCAAACGTGTCATGCGACTAAATTCACGAGGAAAAGCATTACCAATCACCGAAATCACACCAACAGCACCTAATGTTATGAGAGGAAAGGTAATACCATCATCTCCAGAGATTACATTAAAGTTTTCCGGTTTATTTTTAATAATATCATCCATTTGCGTGATATTGCCGGATGCTTCTTTAATAGCAACTACGTTATTGAAATCACGGGCAATCCGTAACGTAGTTTCAGCAGTCATATTTACTCCCGTACGTCCCGGAACATTATACAATACGATGGGGAGCTCCGTAGCTTCCGCAATCGCTTTATAATGCTGATAAATACCTTCTTGAGAAGGCTTATTATAATACGGCACCACAGACAATATCGCATCAACCCCTGTAAAATCATCGTTTTTCAATGTTTCTACAATAGCGCGAGTATTATTACCACCTACACCCAACAGAATAGGAATTCTTCCGTTGACGCGGTCAATTACCATCTTTTTTATAGTTTTCTTTTCTTCCTCGGTCAGAGTCGGTGTTTCAGCTGTAGTTCCCAGCACACACAAGAAATCCGCATTATTCTGCAATAGATAGTCCACCATACGCATCAACGCGTCATAGTCAACGCTCTCATCCTCTTTGAAAGGAGTAATCAGTGCTACCCCCATTCCTTTCAATTTAGTCTGTATCATGAGTTTTAATTATAATCTCTAATTTATTTAGCCGCAAAAGTACGAATATTTTTCTTATCTTACGATATAAGTTTCAGAAATTCGTCTTCGCTTAATATGGTTATTCCAAGTTTTTTTGCTTTTTCGAGCTTTGCAGGTCCCATATTATCTCCAGCCAGTATAAAACTCGTTTTCGCGGAAATGCTTCCAACATTTTTTCCTCCGTTTTTCTCGATAAGTTCCTTATATTCGTCACGCGAGTGATGGATAAACACACCGCTGATAACAATAGACTGCCCTGCCAACTTATCAGTGTATCCACTCAAATCTTCCTCTGTGCGATAAAGTTGCAATCCAGCCTCCTTTAGCCTGTTAACCAACTCACGATTAGACTCATTAGCAAAATAAGCAAGTATACTTTGAGCTATTTTTTCTCCGATTTCATCGATACTTACCAATTTTTCAAGATCTGCCTGCTGTAAATCATCGATATTCTCAAACGACTTCGCAATCTTTTTAGCCACAGTCTCACCAACAAAGCGGATTCCTAAAGCAAAGATTACACGCTCGAAAGGAACTGTTTTACTTTGCGCAATTCCCGTTACGATATTCTCTGCCGATTTTTCACCCATACGATCCAAACCTTTTATATCATCAACTGTAAGTTTATACAAGTCGGCCGTATTTTCAATTAATCCCAAACGATAGAACATATCCACCGTTTCCGGCCCTAATCCATCAATATTCATAGCCTTTCGACTAATAAAATGCTCTATTTTGCCTTTGATTTGAGGAGGACACGCTGTTTCATTCGGGCAATAATGAGCAGCTTCTCCTTCATATCTGACTAGTTTACTGCCACATTCGGGACAATTAACGATGAACCGAACCTTCTCACCAAGCATAAAACTACGTGCATCTTTATCAACCCCTGTAATCTTAGGAATAATTTCACCGCCTTTTTCTACATAAACCATGTCTCCAATATGCAAATCAAGCCCCTCGATAATATCCGCATTATGCAAGGACGCACGTTTTACAACCGTCCCTGAAAGCTGCACAGGATCCAGATTAGCTACTGGTGTAACAGCTCCGGTTCTTCCTACCTGATAAGTCACCTTATTCAAACGGGTCAACGCACGTTCTGCCTGGAATTTATAAGCAATAGCCCATCGAGGAGATTTAGCCGTAAAGCCCAAATTCTTCTGCTGCCTCAAACTATTCACCTTTAAAACAATCCCATCTGTGGCAACCGGCAGATTTTTACGCTCTACATCCCAATAATTGATAAATTCAAAAACCTCCTCTAATGTCTGGCACTTACGCGTCAAATCAGAGATTTTAAAGCCCCATTTTGCCGCTTCCTGAAGATTTTCATAATGTCCGTCACAAGGCAGGTTATCACCCAGCAAATAATACAAATAAGCATCCAGTTTGCGGGAAGCCACAATAGAAGAATTCTGCAACTTCAATGTACCGGAAGCCGCATTTCTCGGATTGGCAAAAAGCGGCTCTTCACGCGCTTCTTTCTCTCGATTCAACTCTTCAAACACTTCCCATGGCATAAGAATTTCTCCACGTATCTCAAAAGAAGCAGGATAATTATCACCATGCAATACAAGCGGAATAGAACGGATCGTTTTCACATTATCCGTCACATCATCCCCCTTTTCTCCATCCCCACGGGTGACGGCACGAACCAACTTTCCATCTTCATAAGTCAGCGAAATAGAAGTACCGTCATATTTCATTTCACAACAAATCTCGAAATCCTCATTCAATGCCTTACGGACACGGTCGTAGAAGTCCGTCACTTCCGCTTCCGAATATGTATTTGCCAATGACAACATAGGATATTTATGAGCCACTTGCGTGAAATTCTTGTTTAAATCGCTACCTACACGCATCGTAGGCGAATTTTCATCTTTATATTCCGGATGTGCCTGTTCCAAATCCTGAAGTTCACGCATCTTGTCGTCAAACTCTTTATCTGAGATTTCAGGAGCATTCAACACATAATAATTATAATTATGCCGGTGAAGTTCGGCACGCAATTCCTCTATTTTTTCCTTTATATCCATATTTATTCGATTGTTTAAGGCAAAAATACATGTTTATCTTTGAATATTTGTACTTTTGCGAAAAATTAAAAGATTATGCGTATTGATATTATAACAGTTTTACCCGAAATGATTGAAGGTTTCTTCAATTGTTCTATCATGAAACGAGCTCAAGATAAAGGACTTGCAGAGATACATATTCACAATCTGCGTGATTATACCGAAGATAAATATCGCCGTGTCGATGATTATCCTTTTGGAGGGTTTGCCGGAATGGTTATGAAAATAGAACCCATCGAGCGTTGCATCAATGCTCTGAAGGCAGAACGCGACTACGATGAAGTTATTTTCACGACCCCCGACGGAGAACAGTTCAACCAGCCGATGGCCAACAGCCTCTCGTTGGCACAGAATCTCATTATTCTTTGCGGACATTTCAAAGGTATCGATTACCGCATCCGAGAACACCTGATTACTAAAGAAATCAGCATTGGAGATTACGTATTAACAGGAGGAGAATTGGCAGCAGCGGTGATGGCGGACGCCATCGTACGTATCATCCCCGGAGTCATTTCTGATGAACAGTCCGCACTTTCCGATTCTTTCCAGGATAATTTGCTGGCAGCACCTGTATATACACGACCTGCGGATTATAAAGGTTGGAAAGTCCCCGATATTCTCTTATCCGGTCATGAAGCAAAAATCAAAGAATGGGAACTGCAACAATCCCTGGAACGTACCAGAAAACTTCGTCCCGACTTATTGGGAGAATAAAATAAAGTGTAAATAAAAACGACGGTGAAGAATATGTAAATCTTCACCGTCGTTTTTATTTTGCCTTCAGTTTATAAAGATCTTGCTGATAGCTAATCTTAAACACAGACCTATTTTTCATCCGCTGTTTCCAGCCTGCTTATTCTTCCTTTATTCAAAAGACAAATAGCATTTTTCTCGCAGACTTAGTGCGAATGGTTATTGTATGTTTTCAATTACACCTCAAGTGCACCAATAATTTCCTTTACAGACTTACACCCGTGTCTTTCCAGGTAATTATTTATACCATCTTCCACTTTAATAGTGACAGCAGGATCTATGAAATTTGCCGTACCAATCTGGATAGCCGTTGCACCTGCAAGCATGAATTCGACAGCATCTCTCCAGTCCATAATACCCCCTAAACCAATGACAGGAATATTTACCGCCTTAGCAACTTGCCACACCATACGCAATGCGATAGGTTTTACGGCCGCTCCCGACATTCCTCCTGTTATCGTTGATAAAATAGGGCGTTTACGTTCCGCATCAATCGCCATACCCAGCAATGTATTGATTAATGACACGCTATCTGCACCACTTTCTTCTGCCGCGCGAGCTATTTCGGTGATATCCGTAACGTTTGGGGAGAGTTTTACGATAAGTGTCTTTTTGTAAGCAGAACGCACTGCTTTCACTACTTCTGATGCCCCTTTTGCTGACACACCAAAAGCCATACCTCCTTGCTTCACATTGGGGCAAGAGATGTTTAGTTCTATAGCAGGAATTTTGTCAAGTTCATTAATGATTTCAGCCGTTTTTACATAATCTTCGATCGCAGACCCCGAAACGTTTACAATCATATTCGTTTGAATGTCTTTTATACGAGGATATATATGCTCCACGAAGTAGTCAACACCCTTATTTTGCAGTCCTACAGCGTTTAACATACCAGAAGGAGTCTCTGCCATACGCGGATAAGGATTCCCTTCACGTTTGTGAAGAGTCGTTCCTTTTACAATAATACCACCTATTCGCGTTATATCAATGAAATCAGAGAACTCTTCACCATATCCAAATGTACCGGATGCCGTCATTACCGGATTCTTCATTTGTAATTCACCAATGTTTACACTCAAATCTGCCATAGTAGTTTATTTATATTAAAAACAGGACCTTCTTTACATACACACAAGTGACCTTCTGTCGTATTTTCCACACAGCACAAGCATGCTCCGATACCACAAGCCATTGTATTTTCCAAAGAAACTTCACATTCTATCTGATTACTTTTGGCATATTTTGCCACAGCCACCATCATTGGTTTAGGACCACAAGTGTAAATCTGCTCAAATCGTACCTTATTTAATATAGAATGTTGAGTTACGTATCCTTTTTCGCCATGGCTACCATCTTCCGTAGTAGTATACACCTCTCCATATTTGGCAAACTCTTCCAGTTGCAACAAATCTTTGTCGCTACGGGCACCTAACAAGAACGTAGGTTTGTGCCCTTTTTTAGCCAATTGTTCACCTAAATACAACATGGGAGCTGTTCCGACACCTCCACCAACTAATAAGAGCTTACCAGAAGCCTCTTGCGGCATTGTGTATGCATTTCCCAGCGGAAGCACCACATTAATTGTATCACCGGAATTAGCCTCTGCCAGACGTCTTGTTCCATCACCAACCAGCTGGATCAAAAACCAGACCTCATTTCGCTGTTTATCTACAAAATTAATAGAAATAGGACGACGCAAGAATGTAGTAGGCGAACCGTCCACCCGGATTTCTGCAAACTGCCCAGGTAACATTTCGGGCAGTAATGACTGAGACGTCAATTTTAGCAATACATAGTTTGCATTCAATCTGATATTCTCGGTCACTGTCAGATCTAAAATAAATTTCTTCATGTATGGATATAAAAGTATAAATTCGTATTCCGGGTGCAAAGATACAGGAAATTGCTCAAACCACCGATTTTACTCTTTATTTTTCAGGCCTAAACGTCTCATAGGTATTATCATCAAAAAATATTCTTATTTCTGTGATTTTCCTGGCAGGCTTTTCTATATACCTAATCTCCTGTTTTACAATCTCTTTAGGGGCATTTTCAGCGTTTCTTAATGGCATTTCCTTGCGATTTTCCGGAATAGCCGGCTCTTTGGACGAATTTATGAGATTCTCGTCGAATAAAGAAGGCAGATAATCGCTATTAGAAGAAGAAAAAGATGTCTCTTCTTCAGATACCATCATTTCGCCCTCTCCATAAAGCAACCATTCAAGATTTACATAGTCATACTTTTGATGAACCTTCATTATGACATCTAAACTGGGTTTATTCCGGCCATTTAAAATATGAGAGAGAGTAGATTGTTGTACTCCGATTGTTTTAGCAAAAACTTTAGGAGGAACTTTTTCTCTCTCCATTATCATTCTGATTCTGTCTTTTATTTCCATACTACCTTCTTTTTAGTACAATTGTATGTGTTATGCACCTGATTCACAAAAATACGTATTACATCATTGATAATACAAAGGTAAATATTTAGATTCACAAAAACAAATCACAAATATAAAAATATTAATATTACAAAAGTATACAGCATTCTACAATTCGAATATTACGTTTGTAATTCAAATAAAAAGAGTAAATACAAACATATATCATTAATTGAATAATTGCATATAAAACACAGATATATAGATATATAACAAAGTCAATTGCAAACCGAACGCGACTATTCACAAATATACATACTACCCAAACGAGGCTTTTATAGTACAAATTGATAAAATAATATATAATACGCTGGTTCACAAGCGAATAAACAGTAGACTATTATTTGTTAATAGCAATATAACCACATTTGTACATGTAATATTAGTATTGTGATTTCATAAATATACTATTGTGAATGCTTGCTCTTTATCACATTTGTATTTTATTCACATTAATACTTTATACATTGGTAACAGATCAAATATACAAAAGTAAATATTGATAGTTGCAAAAGCAATAAAAGGAAGGAATCAACCCATACTTTACCAATGTATATTACTATTTTTGTCTAATCATCCTTTACAATTTTCTCTAAAAAGCAAATCCTTGCGATATTTCTGTACCAATCTCCAGATATTTATTTTTTTTCGATTCTAGAAGGATTATTTTTCGCATAAATAAATGATATACAAGAATTTAAGCCCAATAAAGTGAATCTATATTTCTATTAAACTAGAAAAAAATCATGCTGTAACAATCCAATATAGTCTGAACTATCAAAATGACATTAATGGGCAACTTTAGAAAAAGAGAAAATCTCCATTCTCACTATAAAATGGTAGCATCAAAATCTAAAATGCTTTTTTGATAAAACTCAAGGATCAGTAAACTTTTCTCGTTAAAAAATTCAAGCTTTAGATTTAATGAAAATGTATTTTCTGAAAAGATAGGGCAATATAAAATTAAAAAACTGTCTGTGTGATTAGCCAAACAGTAACTCTATAAAACGATGAAATAACTAAATTTATTTGTAAAAATAATCACAGAAAATAGTGAGGAGTCTTTTTGAGATAAGTATAATTGCGGGAATATAAAAAAGACATATACTCCCCATTTCTATCTATGGTAAAAGTATATGTCTGATGATATATGTAATTCTTAATTCGACTTAATGCAAAATTTTAAACACCAGCTCGCGAAGAATATCCCCATCTGTCATAGAACTGTTTTGGACTCCTTTAGATTTTGCATCAGCATATCGTATTTCTCCAACAATTTGCATCGTCTTTACTCCACTATATTTTCGCATTGCCGCCATATAATCCCGAGCCTGCCATGGAGTTCTTAATCCTAGCATGTTTGCAATTCCTTGCTCTGATTTATCCGGCGCATAATAAGTCAACATCAAGTTGGAGTAAAAGCTAAATAATAGAGACAGCGTCATTTGGATTGGATTTGTTTTCGGATTTTCCTCAAAATATTTTATTATTTTGTTCGCTTTCAATATATCCTTTTCCACTAAAGCACTGCGCAATTCAAAGTTATTATAGTCTTTGCTTATGCCGATATTCTTTTCTATCTGTTCAGGAGTAACACGTTTCTGTCCGGCAGGTAAAGTGATAATCAGCTTTTCAAGTTCTCCGGTCAGACGACTTAAATCCGAGCCTACAAAATCAGCAAGCATAGAAGTTGCCTTCGGTTCCACATCAACCCCTTTTCGTTTCATATATGAAGCGATAAAACCGGGAAGTTGCGCATCTTTGATTTTTTTAGACTCAAACAATACACCTGTTTTTTCCACCTCGGCAGCTAACTTCTTTCTACGATCCAAAGTTCCATGCTTATGGCATATCACTAAGATAGTGGAAAGCAAAGGCTTTTGAAGATAATATGACAACTCCTCCATATTACGCACGGCCTGCGCTTCCTTAACGACTACTACTTGATGTTCTGACATCATGGGATAACGCTTTGCGGCATTTATAATCGTTGCCACATCCACGTCAGCACCATACACAACAGTCAGGTTGAATTCTTTTTCCGTTTCACTCAACACATTATCTGTTATGTAATCTGCAATCAAGTCGATATAATACGACTCTTCTCCCATCAGGTAATAGACAGGGCGATACTGCTTTGCTCTCAATTCCTTGAGGATGTCATCACAGGTCAATTCTTGTTTTGCCATATATATTTTTTCAGAAAGACCGGATTACCAGTCGAATTTCAAGTGTTTAACAGTTTTCTTTTCATCAATAATCATACGCAGAGAAGCAATGCCAATTTCAACATGCTCTTCTACATAATTTCTGGTCACCAAATTATCGCTTTTATCCGTTTTCACTCCATCGGGAGTCATTGGCTGATCAGATACCAATAATAATGCACCGGTAGGAATATGATTGGCAAAGCCACAACTAAACAGAGTTGCAGTTTCCATATCGACTGCCATAGCCCGTGTCTTTGTCAGATATTCTTTGAACGCATCATCATGTTCCCAAATACGACGGTTAGTGGTATATACAGTACCGGTCCAATAGTCGCGGCCTTTGTCACGAATGGATGAAGAAACGGCACGCTGCAACATAAATGCAGGCAACGCAGGAACTTCGGGAGGAAAATAATCATTAGAAGTTCCCTCCCCACGGATAGCCGCAATAGGAAGAATCAAATCACCAAGCTGGTTTTTCTTGTCGATACCACCACATTTTCCGAGGAATAAACATGCTTTGGGGCGAATAGCACCCAGCAAGTCCATGATGATAGCAGCGTTGGGGCTTCCCATACCGAAGTTAATCATTGTGATACCTTCGGCAGAAGCAGAAATCATATTTGCGTCCCTTCCTAAAATAGGAACATTAAACTGATTTGCGAAAATCTCAACGTACTTGTTGAAGTTAGTCAACAGAATATACTCTCCAAAATCCTCCAGGTTACGTTTTGTGTAACGCGGCAGCCAATTAGCTACGATTTCTTCTTTTGTTTTCATAATTATCTATTAAATTTGTGCTCCCAATAATGGGAACCATTATTTAACTTACAAAAATAATAAATGTTATCGTTAAACCTACCAGTATTCGACACTAAAATAAACGTACGAAACGGAAAAAATGTAATTTTCGACGTTATTCGTAAACGATATGTCGCCCTTACCCCTGAAGAATGGGTACGGCAACACTTTGTTCACTTTCTTATTGCACACAAAGGATATCCGACTACCCTTCTTGCCAATGAAGTAATGGTGAAGTTGAACGGTACTACCAAACGATGCGATACAGTACTTTACCGGAGGGATTTATCTGCCCGGATGATTGTAGAATATAAAGCACCACACATTGAAATAACGCAAGCTGTTTTCGATCAGATCACCCGATATAATATGGTACTGAAAGTAGATTACCTGATTGTCAGCAACGGAATGCAACATTATTGCTGCCGTATGGATTATGAACATCAGAGCTATACGTTCCTCCAGGATATTCCTGATTACCATTCTTTATAAAATAATCCGCTGTATTCGCCTTAAAAAACAGCCTTGCCGACAAGAATAAAATAGCGTCACTATCCCCTCAAGATAGTGACGCTATTTGCCTACTATGGTGACGCTATCCCGAACAGATAGCGTCACTATACCAACTACCCTTCCAGACAGTCTTCAAACAGCTTTTTACTTCTGCGTTGCAGCATCTTTCCCGCCACCATCATCTGCTTTCTTTTTACTGAACCGCTCTTGCAATTTCTGCATCAATTCGTAAAAATTAGGAATATAAATAGTAGCCAATAAAGTATTCATAGCCATACCAAACACAACAGCGGCCCCCAATGCTATACGACTTTGCGCACCTGCGCCGGTAGCGAACAACAACGGCATCACTCCTAGTACAAAAGCAAAAGATGTCATCAGGATCGGACGCAAGCGGACATGTCCCGCTTCAAATGCAGCTTCCCGAATCGAATTACCTTCGGCACGGAAATCACGGGCAAATTCCACAATCAAAATTCCATTCTTTGCCGAAAGCGCAACAAGCAGAATGATACCGATTTGCGTATAAATACTGACCGGAGTTCCCATAATCAGACAGCCAATCATAGCACCCAATAATGCAACCGGCAATCCGATAACGGCTGCCACCGGGCTGGTCCAACTCTCATACTGTGCAGCAAGTACCAGGAAAGCAACAATTAGAGCCATCACGAGTACAATGGTAGTTGTATTTCCTGCCTGTGTTTCCTGATAAGCCACAGAAGTCCATTCATATCCAAACTCATCTCCCAGCTGTTCCTTAAATAATGCTTCCACTTCCTGTATGGCCTGCCCGGTGCTACTTCCCGGAGCAACATTACAAGTCAGAGAAGCAGTCGAGTACATATTATAACGGTTTATTTGATCCTGTCCTAACTGTTCCTCCACTTTGGTGAAAGAAGAAAAAGGTACCATCTCTCCTGCCGCATTCGGCACACTTAGTTTCAAGACATCATCAATCACGCGCTGTGCCTGATCCCGTGCCTCAATCTTTACCTGATAGATACGGCCGAATTCAACAAAGTCATTCACATAAGCCGCTCCCATATAATAGCCCAATGTAGAGAAAACATCATTCAAGGCAATCCCCATAAACTGCACTTTATCACGATCAATATTCAAGAAATACTGCGGAACATTTGCCTGATACTGACTGGACACAGATCCTAAAGCCGGTTTAGAATGATAAGAAGCAAGCAACGCATTGATAGCTTGTTGCATTTCCGTCGGTCCCAGATTACGACGGTCTTCCAACTGAAGTTGCAAACCGCCGGAAGCACCCAGTCCCGGAATAGCCGGAGGAACCATCGCAAATACTTCCGCAGCCTGAATAGTCATATACGCTTCACCATTAAAACGGTTGACTACGGCAGCAGCCGTATGCTCCTTCCCTTTCCTTTCATCCCAGTTTTTCAGTACCACAAAATAAGTTGCCGAGTTGCTCTGCTCGCCGCCACCCATTATCGAGAAGCCGGAAATGCCAATATAATTCTTCACTTCCGGATAAGAATCCAGAATTGCATTAACCTTATCTCCCACTGCCTGCGTACGTTCAAGGCTGGCTGCAGGCGGAAGTTGAACAACAGCAATAAAATATCCGTCATCCTCGTCCGGAATGAAAGTAGACGGCCAATGCATAAAGAGCAATACAGCAATAACAGTCAAGGCACCGTAGGAAACAAGAGCCATTCCGGGACGCTGAAGCAACCATTTGACAATCTTGTCATACACTCCTTGCGTCTTGTCGTATGCTTTATTGAAACCTTTGTATATAAAGAAGTTAGAAGGTTTGCTCTTTTCAAGAAACAACGCACAGAGCGCAGGAGTCAACGTCAACGAATTGAAACCGCTCAACACGGTAGAAGCGGCAATGGTCAATGCAAACTGCTTATACAACTGCCCTGAAATTCCACTAATCATCATCGTTGGAATAAACACAGCCAGCAATACAAGCACTACCCCGACAATCGGACCTGTAATCTCTCCCATCGCTTTCGTTACCGCTTCGCGGGGGGAGTACTGCCCGGTTTCCAGTAACCTCGAAGCATTCTCCACCACCACTATCGCGTCATCCACCACAATGGCAACTGCCAGAATCAGCCCGAACAACGTCAGTGTATTGATAGAGAAACCAAATGCCGCCATCACGGCAAATGTACCAATCAACGATACCGGGATGGTAATACAAGGAATAATCACAGCCCTCCAATTCTGCAAGAACAGGAAAATAACGAGAATCACCAGCAAAGTCGTTTCAAAGAATGTGACCATCACTTCATCAATAGAAGCATGGATCACATCGGTCGTATCCAAAGTGACATTATACGAAACTCCTTTCGGGAAACTTGCCGCCAATTCCTCCATTTTAGCCTTCACTCCTTTGGATACATCCAGCGAATTGGAACCCGGTTGCTGATAAATAGCAATGGCAGCCGTAGGTTTTCCATTCAATCGTGACACTACGCTATATGACGCAGAACCCAAGTCGATGCGTGCAATATCCTTCAGGCGAAGCATCGCTCCGTTCTGTTCGCGGCGGATAATAATATCGCCGAACTGTTCTGGAGATTTCAATCGTCCCTGGACATTCAATGTATACTGAAAAGCATTATTATTATCCTGCCCGATAGGTTGACCGATATATCCGGCAGATACTTCCACATTCTGCGACTGGATAGACTGATAAACCTGTTGCGGTGAAATATTCCGTATACGCATAGCCTCCGGATCGAGCCAGATGCGCATCGAATAGTCCCCCGCTCCCATAACATTCACAGCACCCACTCCGGGCACACGTGTCAGCTGGTCTACTAAATTCAGTTTGGCATAATTAGTCAGATACAGGCTATTGTATACAGAATCCTGCGAAGTCATTGTCAGGAACATCACAATGTTTGAAGACTGTTTCTGCACAGTGACTCCTTGCACTACTACCGGTTCCGGCAGTGATGATTGCGCGATACTTACCCTGTTTTGTACCTGCACAGTTGCCATATCGATGTCCGTACCGACAGCGAATGTAATGGTCAGAGAATACGCTCCCGAAGAGGAAGAATTGGAAGACATATAAAGCATACCATCTACACCATTCACCTGCTGTTCGATAGGAATACCCACTGTTTGGGCAACAGTTTCAGCATTTGCCCCGGGATAAACGGCAGAGACCTGCACCGTTGGCGGCGTGATCTCCGGAAATTGCGCCACAGGCAATATATTGAGTGTGACCAGACCGGCTACTACAATAAGCAGGGCAAGGACAGTAGCAAATATCGGTCGGTTGATAAAAAACTTAGAAAACATAATATATAGGTTTAAAAGCAGCCTTTCCACAGCCTTCTCCCAAGAGAGGGAGCAAGAAAGTTACTTTTGTTAATTAATCGGTTTTAAGTACATCACCTTTATTGATTTCATTTGTTAGTCAAATCAGTTACCAAAGAGACTTTACTTTTCTCTCTTGGGAAGAGAATCAGGAAGAGGCTTTATCTTCATTCCGTCTCTGACTTTCATCAAAGCCTCTGTGACATACTGTTCTTGCGGAGAAAGTCCTCCCACTATCTGCCGTAAAGTGCCGTCGACCAACTGTCCTATTTCAATATGCCGGTAATGAACTATATTCGAATCATTTACAACATATAAATATTTACCCAACTGATCGGTCCCGATAGAACCTTCCTTCACCAACACCGCATTTTTAGCTTCTCCATAAGGTAAAGTAATGCTTACATACAACCCACTCTTCAATATCCCTTTCGGATTATCAAAATTGGCACGAACCGTCAGCGTTCCTGTATTCAAATCTACATTGGGTGAAAGATAGTCGAGGGCAGCCGGATAAGTTTCAGTTCCCTCCTTTCCCAGTTGAACCATTATTTTCTGCGGAAGATTGGCAGGTAATTGTTGGTTATCCATAGCCATCGTCAACCATTGATTATCAGCTACATTGAAGTAAGCATACATCTGATTATCCTTATAAATAGTAGCCAATGTAACCGGCTGCAACGAGCCGCCGACATAACTTCCTACATCCACTGTCGCCTTACTGATAGTGCCATCAAACGGCGCACGAACATAACAATATCCCAAGTTTGTACGGGCGGTGCTCAAAGCAGCTTCCGCATTGCTGACAGCTGCAACCCCTTCTGCCACAGACGATTCAGCCTGAAGCACCTGTATCTGACTGACAGCATCACTCTTTACAGCCTCTTTCATACGGCTATAATTATTACGGGCATATTCCAGTTGAGCCTGGGCGGTTTTCAGTTCTGCTTCTGCCTGCTCCACCTTGTCTTTATACAAAGTAGGTTCAATGACAAACAGCAGTTGTCCCTGTTTCACTCGTCCGCCAGGAACATACGAGGTAGACTGCAAGGTTCCGTTCACTCGGGCCACAAGATTCACCGTTTTTTCAGTTGTCAGATAACCCGGGTAATCTTTCGTCAAAGTAATATCCTCCACTACGGGTTTGGTCACGCTAATTTCCGGAGTGGGCATACCTCCCATCGCTCCTGTACTTTTCTTCTCCTTGCAACCTGTCAATATAGGCAGTGCAAGAAAGATATACATCAGTTTTTTCATATCTGTTAGGTTATATATTTTTTGATTGATTTTTTTATTCTCTCCAACCGCCTCCCAAAGCCTTGTAGAGGGCTATCAGTTGCAAAAGTGAACTCCCTTGTGCCTGTACCAGCTGATTCTCGTAAGATAACAGAGAACGTTGCGCATCGAGTACGTTTTGGAAAGGCGAGAGCCCCTGCTTGTACAGTTCCAGTGAAAGTTTCAATGTCTCAATCCCTTGATTACGCACTTCCCGCAGGGCGACAATCTGTTTGATTGAATTCCGGTAGCCATTCATAGCGTTGTCAGTCTCCTGTACGGCAGTCAAAACCGTCTGGTTAAACTGATTGATCGCTTCATCCAGTTGCGCTTTCGCCAGTCGGGTTGCGTTCACCAACTGTCCTCCGCTGAAAATAGTCCAGCTCAATGACGGAGCGATTTCATAAGTCATACTTTTACTTTTGGTGAGATCCTTCAAATCACGGGCGGCATACCCAAATGATCCTTTCAAGAAAACTTTCGGCAACCAATCCGCTTTTGAGGCTCCCAGCAATGCCGCTTGTGCATTCACGCTCAATTCCGCACCTCGTACATCAGGCCGTCTCAATAACAAATCGACAGGTAGCCCCACTCCGATCGGTTCCATGTAATCGGGCAGTGTTCCGCCGGATTCGAGAACCGGACGAATATCCTGCGGATACATTCCCAATAAAACGGCCAATGTCGTTATATACTGATTGATACCCGCTTCCAGTTGAGGAATGGAGGCTTTCGTATTATACAACACAGACTTAGCCTGTGCCACATCAAGCTTGGCAACAAGTCCGGTATTATAGCGTACTTCCGTGATTTTCAAAACTTCCTCCTGCGAAGCACTGTTTTTCTTCACCACCTCAAGTTCTTGTTGCAATTCCCTTAGATTGATATAGGCCGAGGCTACCTCCGCAGCCAACGAAACCATAACACCTGTGTACTCTTCCTTACTGGCGGCAAAATTCTCTTTCTGTGCTTTTACCCGCTTGCGGATACTGCCAAAGATATCCAACTCCCAACTCATACTCAACGAAGCATCATAATAATGATCCGTTGTTTGAGGCAGCGAACTGGTATTTCCACTTGTTTCCTGACGGGTCCATCCTGCATTCAGTCCGATGGAAGGAAAGAAATTACTACGTTCTATCCAAAGATTGGCACGGGCAGCGGCTATACGGTTGATTGCCATTGCAACGGAATAATTACGATCTACTGCCAGAGCTATCAAAGAGTCCAGTTTGGCGTCTTGGAATGACTTCCACCAATGGTCATCCACCGGAAGTATCTGTTGAAACACTTCCCCGCTCTCTTCCCAATCGTTAGGGAGCGGAGCTTTCAAATAACGGTTTGCAGTCTGTCCAACCGCAGTTACAGTTGAAAGAAACATAAGGAGCGATGTGCCCCACACTCGTATACTCATATCAGTTCAGGTTTTTATGAAATGAAAAGATAACAACTAAAGGGTAAGTTTGTTTACCGGAGTAAAATTGGAGTAAAACTCCCACGCGACGCAATATTATTTTGAAGTATTCGATTTCCCTTTATACGGGCACTTACTAAAACAAAAAAAGCCCCGCATTGCTGCAGGGCTTACTTTATATATCAAAATAGTAACTTTACTTACTACTTCACTGCTTTCTTTATTCAGCAGTTTTTCTTCTGATAGCTCTTTTGGTAGTAGTTGCCGGAGCTTCTTCCACCTTGTGTTCGATTTGCACACCAGCCAATTCCGGGTCAATCATAATACGTCCGCAGTATTCGCAAACGATTACTTTCTTACGAGAGCGGATATCCAGCTGTCTCTGGGGCGGAATCTTGTTAAAGCAACCACCACATGCGTCACGTTGTACATACACAATACCCAATCCGTTACGAGAGTTCTTGCGGATACGTTTGAAAGACTGCAACAGACGTGGTTCAATCTTAGTTTCCAAGTCTTTAGCTTTGTCTCTCAATTTCTCTTCTTCCTGTTTGGTTTCAGAGATAATTTCATCCAGTTCGCTCTTTTTCTGCTCCAGGTCTTTCATTCTTTCGTTAAGAATCTGATCGTTCTTTGTCACTTCAGCCTCTTTTTCTTCTTTATCAGCAGAATATTCTTTGATTCTCTTTTCGCAAAGTTCGATCTCCAATGTCTGGAATTCGATTTCCTTTGTCAAGAAGTCATATTCACGGTTGTTGCGAACATTGTCTTGTTGTGACTTATATTTTTCTACTGAAGCCTTTGCTGTTTCGATTTCTACTCTCTTGCCGGCAATAGCAGATTTCAGTTCATCCACTTCAGCTTTGATCTTGTCGATACGGGTACTCAAACCGGCAATTTCATCTTCAAGGTCTTGCACTTCCAACGGAAGTTCACCTCTCAATGTCTTGATTTCATCAATCTTAGACAACATCGTTTGCAGTTGGAACAGTGTCTTCAGTTTCTGTTCTACCGTCAACTCATTCGGATCTTTTTTTGCTTCTCTAGCCATTTTACTTATAAATATTTTATGGGATTCGTATTTATTTTACTCAATTGGAGTGCAAAATTAGGAAATAAATCCCGGATTATGGAATAAAAAATTTCTTTTGTATATTGTTCGCTTTCGTAATGACCAATCTCTGCCATCAGAATATCTTCTTCATGGCCGAAATAATCATGATATTTAATTTCGCCGGTAATAAAAACATCCGCTCCCGACCGGATTGCCTGTGGAAGCAAAAATGCACCTGCACCGCCGCACAATGCCACTTTCTGTATCTCTCTTCCCTTCAGCTTGTTGTGACGCAAACATCCCACTTCGAATGTCTTTTTGATGCGTTTCAAAAATTCGAGTTCTGTCTCCGATTCATCCAGTTCACCGACAATTCCCGATCCCGCCTGCGACCAGTCGTTCAATAACGGATAAATGTCGAATGCCGGTTCCTCATAAGGATGGGCAGCCAATAAAGCCTTGATGGTTTCCGCCTTTTTAAAGGAAGGAAGAATCGTTTCAATCCTCACCTCCTTTTCGTGGTGCAGTTCTCCGATTGTTCCACAAAAAGGATGCGTTCCCTCTTTTGCACGGAAAGTTCCCTCTCCTTTCAGATTGTAACTGCATGAATCATAGTCGCCTATATTTCCGCATCCGGCAGCAAATAGTGCTTCTCGCACCGCGTCAGCTTGTGCGTAAGGAACAAACGTCACCAACTTAACCAAGTTATTCTCTTTCGGCTCAAGCACTTTCAAATTCTTCAATCCGATTTTTTCGGCTATCTTATAATTTACTCCACCTTGTGCATTATCCAGATTGGTATGCGCCGAATAGATCACAATATCATTCTTTATTGCTTTCAATATACAGCGTTCCACATAATCCTTGCCCGTAATGGATTTATATCCTTTAAAAATCAGCGGATGATGAGATATAATGAGATTGTAACCCAACGCGATCGCTTCATCCAACACTGCTTCAGTAACGTCAAGACACAACAAAGCCCCTGTTGCTTCCGCTTCTGTCAATCCGATTTGCAGGCCGGCATTATCAAAGCCGTCTTGCAATGGCAGAGGCGCGAATCGTTCAAGGGCGCTTACTATTTGCTTAATTTTCATTATTTGGTAGAAAATTTGGTTGCAAATATAATAAATAAAAAAGGAATAATCATACTAAACGGTCGTTTTTTAGAGAATTTATCGTTATCCGTTTTCTTGAGACCACCGTAAAAGATATCAAACACCACCCGAAAACTATCAAATAAGACCTAAAAACTATCCGATGATAGAAATTCCCCTAAATTCCGTCGGATTCTCCCCCAGCGGGATCGACAAAATACCTTAAACTTGCAACATCAAAATTTTAACAACGAATACTCACATTTTAAAAACAACACATATGAAAAGTTTAAGCTTCAGAAAAGACTTGGTAGGCGTTCAGGAAGAACTACTACGTTTCGCATACAAACTGACAACAGACCGCGAAGAAGCAAACGATTTGCTGCAGGAAACCTCATTAAAAGCATTAGATAACGAAGAAAAATATACACCTGATACAAATTTCAAAGGATGGATGTATACCATCATGCGCAATATCTTTATCAATAACTATCGTAAGGTAGTTCGTGACCAGACATTTATTGACCATACGGACAATCTCTACCATCTTAATTTACCGCAAGATGCAGGGTTTGAAAGTACGGAAAAGACATACGACCTGAAAGAGATGCACCGCGTAGTCAATGCTCTTCCGAAAGAATACAGAGTTCCGTTCGCCATGCACGTTTCCGGATTCAAATACCGCGAAATTGCAGAAAAACTGAATCTTCCGTTGGGCACTGTAAAGAGCCGTATCTTCTTCACGCGCCAGAAATTACAGGAAGAACTGAAAGACTTCCGCTAAACCCTAACTATATCTACATCAGTTTCAGATTAAACAATTGATTTCATTTTTCAGTTTTATCAATAGGCAAAAGGCAAAGAGAGTGTATATTCTTTTTGCCTTTTGCCTGTTTTCATCGGACAAATATGGATAAAAATCAGTGCCGGAATAAAAACTAATTATAAAATTCTGCGTAAAACTTCCGTTATTTATTGAAAATCTGTATTTTTACTTCCACTAAATAATAAATACGATGAAAACAATTCTGACTCTACTGTTGCTGATAGTTGTGACGACCTCCTGTCAACTCAAAAAGAGTGATAATACGGATACGGCTGTAGCCGAGTCTACAGAAATTGACAATGCCGAAGATTGCACGGCAGATACGGTCAAAGCTACTGCTATCTTCTGGATTGATAAAGCAGAAACCAAACACTGCAAAGAGTACGGCTTTCGTACCATCAAAGCCCATGTTCTTATTCGTGAAGATGGAAAGGTCGATTTGATGTCATTCGTCAAAAAACAATCCCCGGCTGTAGAGACGTACATACGCCATCATCTTTCCAAATTTAAAGTGTCGGAAAAGATGTTTGAAGGCGGGTATGTGCAACCCGGAGAACAATTCGTGCAGCTTCGCTGCTTATGGGGAATGTTGAAAGGCAAGTAATCAATGTGCTCACAACCGGAGCTAAAAGCAAAGATAACCCGTTGTCTTAGCGTCTAGTTTTTGCTTTTCATCTGTACTTTGTTTTTCAGCGCATACCGCTCGTCTACCACACTGTCGGTAGGAAAGAAAGTGAAAATAAGCCGCCACTCTCCTTCTTTATAGATAAATTTACGCCCGCTGGCTCCACGAAGAATTGCTTCGTGCTTTTCCCGCAGGAACGATTCGATGTGTTCCGGCATTTCAGTACCGGATGCCGCAAACTCCACTGTTATAAAAAAATGCGGAATAGAAGCTTCAGCCACTTTACGGAATATCTGATCGGTAACTGTCATTTTCGGGGTTCTTTGGTTACCTCTAATAATTTCCCGTATGCGTCAAAAGATCGGCGTGAAGCCAATGAAATAGTTATCATTAGCGACAGCATAGATGCCGTAAAAGTAATCACCATAATCATCATCTGATACTTGATGGCAACATTCGGACTGCTTCCTCCCAGAATTTGCCCGATCATTGTGCCCGGAAGAGCAACCAATCCCATCACGGAAATGTTCGCAATCAGCGGACTGAAGGATTTAATAATGGCCTGTCGGATAAATGGAGCCTGCGCTTCCTGCCTTGTTGCTCCGTTCCCCAGTAAATAACGGTACAACTGTTGCTCACGTTTCAATCCGCTATAATACGTATTCAAAGCTATCACATTGCTCGAAAGCATATTACCCATCAGGATACCGAATATCGGAATAAAGTATTGGGCGCTAAATATATTGTCCAATTGAAGAACAATACCGATAAAGTACAAGCCTACCAGTACAACACTACAAAGAAATCCTACCGTAATAGGGATTAATAAGATACGACGTTTCAACTGGGTACGCACCAGTGCTGTCTGTCCGGCTACGAATATCATAATTATCACCCAAAGGAAGTTAATCCAGGGATTGTTCCACAAAAAGAGATATTTCAGATACATGCCGATAAAGAACAGTTGGATAATCATCCGTACTGTACCAATCAGGGCAGGTTTCAGTAGTCCCGTTTTAAACTTCCAAAGATAAAAGAACGGGATGGCAAGCAGAAGCAAGCCTATAAAAAGATTATAATATGATATATCAATCGTTCCCACAGTGTATTCTTAACAATTCTATCCGATTCGTATTAGAGTTCTCTCCAATCGTTACAACTCTATTAAATAATGACAACCCGAAGCAAAATCCTTATCATGCGATACGGCCAGCACTGCTGTTCCCCTTTCCGCCTGTCGCCGGAAGAAAGACAAGACCCTACCGGTCGAATCGGCATCCAAAGCAGAAGTAGGTTCGTCTATAATAATCAGAGGTTTATTGAGCATAGCGGCTACGGCGAGCATGATGCGTTGACGCTGACCGCCCGACACTTCATTCACTCTCTTGGTATATAATTCATGTTCCAGTCCCAATTCATCAAAACAGGCAAAAAGCCTTTCTTCCGAAAAAGGGACAGAACGGTTCACTTTCAGTCCGAACGGGAGAGCTACCATCTCTTTCACCCATTCGAAAGGCAATGCCAATTCCTGGGGAATCCATGCAATCTGCCGCCTGACTGTATCAATAGTCGATTTATCCAGTACCATTCCTCCTATCCTGATTATCCCTTCTTTCAACGGAACAAAACCCATTATCGCATTCAGTAACGAAGTCTTTCCACAACCAGATTGTCCTACAATACAGGCAGTTTCTCCCCTTTCCAATTTCATATTAAAACCGGAAACAAGAACCTCTGTCCCAAAAGCAATACAAATGTTCTCAATATGTAGCATTTAATCGTACCTTTTGAAAATTTCACCAAAAGTATAAAAAAACAAGGGCATACGTATCAAAATCCCTTTGTTTTCTTAGAAATTTTCTTAGAACGACATGTTTTGTCGTCACGTGACATTATCTTTGCTCTTGATAATTAAAATTAATACCAAATATGGGCAAGAAACGGGAAGGAATGCAACGAATGCTGGTCATTATCAATAAATTAAAAGGACCGCAACAGTATGTGCCACGTAAAGAATTGGAGAACTACGTGACACATCGCATGGAAGAACGAGATGGAACACCTGTAGACATAAGAACTTTGCAGCGAGACTTCAAAGATATAGAAGATCTATTTGGTATCCGCATCTGTTTTGATAAGAAACAAAACGGTTATTATATCAATGAGGAAGACGATTTGAAAAAGGAGCAGTACGAACGGCTTCTGCTAAACTTCGACCTATTGAATGCTTTGGACAAAACTTCCAACCTACACACCTATGTTCTTGCCGAACATCATCGACCAAACGACAGTGAATGTCTTCCGGCATTGATAAAAGCCATTAAATTCTTTCACCCGGTAGAATTCAGTTATATTTATGTACGTGAAGGAGACAAAGTACGCAAAAAGAAAGTCTTACCTTATTATCTGAAAGAAGACCAGCAAAGATGGTATCTCCTCGCCTATGACAACAACATATTAAAAACTTTCAATATAGACTGTATCCGCAATCTCCAAATCCTTTATGAGGAAACCTTCAAAAGGAATATGAATATTGATGCAAACAACTTATTTAAAGACAGCTACGGCATCTGGAATCAGACAGATATTCCAGTAGAAAATATTGAACTAAGCTATAGTGCATTAGATGGCAGTTTCTTGAAATCGATTCCTTTGCATCATTCACAAGAAATCATTATGGACAATGAGATGGAATTTCGAATCAGATTACGCCTTCGTATTACTAATGATTTTGTAATGGCATTGCTCTCACGTAGTAGTTCACTTACAGTAATTGAGCCGTTACATCTTCGGGAACGGATACGGAAAATTTATGAGGAAGCAATAAAAAGACATTTATAACATAACGTTTAACATTAAAACTATGAATCTATTTAAAGCATTATTTGGTAGCAGTTTTTTTCAGCAAGAAATGAAACGTAATCAACAGTATCGCGACAACTACGCCTGCTGCGATGATATTGACGTAAACATTGATTTTGCAGAAGAGATTGAAGATGAAATACAGAATGAAAAACTGTTTTTGTCTGACTATATACCTGAATCTTATTTATATGACGATGAGAATGGAGAAATGGATGATGAGATAGATTTGATAGAATAAGAAACGAAGACTATACTTAAACCTAAAAAAAACAATACCCTAGAGTGTTATATTGCAAAATATATCTATATTTGCACTGTCATCATAAGCAATTACATGACATTACATTTTATTAGATGAAAGTGTTTTGCTTTTATCCTTATTCGGGAAATCTGGTAAATTTCAAAAGGAACAGGGATAACAATAACACTCATCACTTGTATTTTCGTATGTGTTCCTATGCGCATATCTATACAAGTGTGGGGTATTGTTTATTTGTTCCTTAGGTTTACCAGAACCTCCCGATAGATAAACAGACGACTCCACACTTTCTTTTTTATGTATAACCTCATTTTAGGGAGTCGAAATGATATTATAAATAGGATGTTTATGGAAAAAATTTCGGCAATTCCCAAACCTGAAATTGGAGTTAGAATTCTTCTTTCTCGAAAAATTGGTGTAAAAAAACATGATGAAGACTTTTTAATTCTAACAGTGCTATTCTGTTTATTCATGTTATGTTGGATATTTGCGTTTTTAAATTTTATAGGAATAGATGTTTAATAATATAAACTTTGATTATATGGAAAACAATAATGAAATAAAAAAGATTGATTCTTCAATGGTTGAATGTCCCTTTTGTAAGAATGTGATAGAAGCTCCTTCTAAACCGGACGTTATATTCAAATGTCCCAAATGTTATAAGGAGCTTATTACTTATGATAAAAGTAATGAGCCTACACTAAATTATTCACAAAATTCCACAACTCTCAATTGTAAAAATATGTCCTTAATTTATTGTAAAGATTGCGGGAAGCAAATATCAGATAGTGCTTCAAACTGTCCATTCTGTGGTTGTTCACAAAATAACATCCCATCTAATAATAACGAAATTAGTCTAAGTTATCTGTTCGTCAGCTTCTTAATACCACTGATTGGTCTGATTTTGTGCTTTACTTCATGGAATCGCCATGAAGGAAAAACAAAATCTGCTTTGATAGGTACATTAGTCGGAATCATATTTACAGCAATACTTTATTCTATTATCTAAACATATTCATTCTCATGAATAATTCTGATAAGTTCATTTTATTTAGTATCATAGTTATAATAGGATTACTAATCATCTGGGGTGTTTCTTTTCAGAAAGATTATCTCCCTGAATTCAATCCCAATGCAAGTGAAGAACAAAAGACAAACTGGATTAAGGCAAAAACAAAAGAATATATTAAAAACAATTTGTACAATAATGAAGAATATATAGCATTAAAATGGGAAGGAAGTGGTTATACTGATGATTTAGGTCATACAACTACGTATAGCACTTTTCATATACCTTCCGTTGAATGGAATACATTGCGCCTTTCACATACATTCAAAATAATCAATAAAAAAGGTTGTGAATCTCATTATTGTAAACATATTGAATTTGACAAAAAAGGGAATATTACAAATTTTGTCAATCGTATTGATGGAGAAGATTATACAGGGATAGAACAAATTACAGGTATGATACAAGGTCCATTAAGAAATAGTAATAACGAGGAGCTTATAATATGGGGAGAGGATATAGTAAGAAAACATATTTCAGAAAATCTGAATAACTCACAAAAATATATTCCTATAGAATGGACACTATATACAAAATTAACTTTAGAACGAAAAGTCTTTGATGCGTTGGATTTTACATTTTCTTCTATTAAACAAGTTGCTGATTTTCATCCTAACTGGATACACGCAGCATTATGTATTGAGCATAAATATATAATAGAAGGAAGAGATGGATATAAGCAAACAAAACACAGCGTATTCATAATATCTCCCAAAGGAAAAGTTAAAGAAGTTTCCTACGGATATTTCTCTATTAGTAAAAGTGCAGAGGAACAGTACAAGCTATTATTTACCAATTTTTATTGATATAGAATTTGTCATGCTTTAATATTATTGTTTATGAGAAAGTATATTTTTTTATTCCTGCTTTTATGTTTTACAACAAATGTTTTAGGACAAAATACGGAAAGTTCTCAAACGGAACAACATCAATTAGTTGAATGGTCAAAAAACTGTATCAAGGAGTTTTTCAATGCAGTATCATTATCGGATACTCTCATTCATGAACCTATTGAATGGATCTTAATTGTGCAAGACGCACGTTATCCCATAAAATTGAAAATGGAGGAGCAAAAAACAGACACACTTCGCGGTTGTATAAAACTTCTTGATAGCAGAGGAGTGTTTGACCAATATTTTGAAATATCAGAAGCCCCTGATGCATTTATAGCTGTATCATTGGTTCATAATATAAAATCCAAACGTACAGGTTTAAAAGTAGAATCAGGTGAAATTACATTCGTTCTTGATAATAAAGGAAAGGTATTGGAAATCAAGGACTATGTTAGACCTATGGCAATACGCCAAATGACGACAATGCTAGTGCTTGATAAGACAAAGCAACTATTAGCTGAAAACTTAGGTAAGGATATATTAAAGTTGGAATGGAAATTTCAATCTGATACTCAAAACTGGGTATTAGAAAATGATAATAAAATTATTTACCGATTGACACCTCTTGAAATTATCTATTTTGCTCAAAAATTTATGAGAAAAAGAAATTAGATTTATTTCTATTCAATCAATAGTTCGTTAAACATTTCCTTAACACTTATGCTACGTAAAGAATTGGAGAACTACATGACACATCACATAGAAGAACGAAAACATAACTTTCATCATTAAACTAATTTTATTTATATGAAACCAAGAGAATATGAAGAGTATATCCGAGAATTATTCAATAAACAAGGATATACCACTGAATTAACTCCACAAAGCGGAGATTATGGAATTGATATTTTTGCCACAAAAGGAAGGGAAAAGATAGCGATTCAAGTAAAAATGTACGGAAACTCTAGAAAAGTAAATAGAAGCATGATAATGGAGTTACATGGTGCAAAAGATTATTTTGGATGCAATAAAGCTATTTTAGTTACCAATGGAGAAATCATGCCTGATGCTATAGAAGTAGCCAACCGTCTACAAATAGATTTGCAAATAATTGATTATCCTGACAAAACAACCAAAACAGCAGAAGGTACCCTTTATTCATCAGCCTCCCCCAAAAAAGTACAAGATATAGAATCTAAGAGCTCAAACATTTTTTTTACCAATGAGGAATACACGTTCGATTCCATTTGGGAAACATACATTATGCCACTCAAAGGGAAAACTTTGTATAATAACCGAGGAAAAGAAAATATAATCACAAACGTAGATTGGGCAGGAATAACAAGAATAACCTCACAAGGAAACCCAGGTAAAATTGAAATAGAACATTTCAAAAATGCCATTAAAATACTATTAAAAAAAGGAGAAATCACTCGGGATTATATCAACCAGAATTGCGTAAAACGAGCTTCTTCCGGTATTGTATTAATCTTGTCACAAGTACCATTCTTTAAGTTGGATGAAAACCCCTTAAGACTTACTTTTAAGTTGAAAGAATAAGTTTTACTTTCAAAAATGACAGTATCATACCTTGAAAAATGAACTTTAAGCGTAAGCACTCAGCCTGTTTCCTCTTTGATAAAATGAGATATTCGATGCGAAGGTTACGGACAGTGAAAGTGTAAACTACGAAAGTGTAAAGAAGCGATTTTCCCTTTTTTCTTTCATCGTTTAATGTAAAGTTTTCCAATTTTGATTTATCTTTGCCTCACTAATTAATTCAAGAAAAGTTATGATACTGAACGAAAGAGATGCCCGTCATGAGCATGTATTACAAGTAGCCCGCCAGATGATGACGGCTGCGCGTACTGCTCCGAAAGGAAAAGGAATCGATATTATCGAAGTGGCCCTAATCACGGATGAAGAGATTAAACAACTGTCGGACACTATGATAGCTATGGTAGAAGAACACGGAATGAAATTTTTCCTTCGTGATGCCGACAACATCTTAAGTGCCGAATGTGTTGTATTGATAGGAACACGCGAGCAGACACAAGGCTTAAACTGCGGTCATTGCGGCTTCACCACCTGCGACGGACGTACAGAAGGAGTTCCCTGCGCATTGAACAGCATAGATGTAGGTATCGCCATAGGTTCCGCCTGCGCTACGGCAGCCGATTTGCGTGTAGACACACGTGTGATGTTCTCTGCCGGACTAGCAGCACAACGTCTGAACTGGCTGAAAGACTGCAAGATGGTAATGGCCATCCCTGTAAGTGCATCCTCCAAGAATCCGTTCTTTGACCGGAAGCCAAAGCAGGAAGCGAATTCATAATAATGCGTAATGATGCGTAACAGGCACACTGACGACTGACGCAGACAATAAACTGATTTTATAAATAACTAAATAGATAATAGTCTAATGGGAATCATGGTTGGACTTCCCAGCCCAAGTGGCTCGGAGAAAGATTTGCAGCTGAATTTCGGCAAAAACATGACCGTGCAGGTAGAAATGAGAGTCCCTCATTTGCCCGCCGAATGGCATATGCAGAGTGGTATACAGTTGACATGGCCACACGCCGGTACAGACTGGGCATACATGCTGGCAGAAGTGCAAGAGTGTTTTATAAACATAGCCCGGGAAATAGCGAAGCGAGAGTTACTATTGATTGTCACCCCCGAACCGGAAGAAGTGAAAAAACAGATAGCCGCTACCGTCAACATGAACAACGTCCGCTTTCTGGAATGTGCCACCAATGACACATGGGCACGCGACCACGGAGCCATCACCATGATAGACACCGGCACCCCTTCCCTGCTCGACTTTACATTCAACGGCTGGGGACTGAAATTTGCTTCCGAACTGGATAATCAAATCACCAAACAAGCGGTAGAAGCCGGAGCCTTGAAAGGCCAGTATATAGACCGCCTCGACTTCGTTCTCGAAGGAGGCTCCATCGAAAGCGACGGAATGGGCACACTGCTCACTACCTCCGAATGCCTGCTTTCTCCCCAACGGAACGGGCGACTGAACCAGGTAGAGATAGAAGAATACCTGAAATCAACCTTCCACCTTCAAAAGGTTCTTTGGTTAGACCACGGCTATCTTGCCGGTGATGACACTGACAGCCACATCGACACTTTGGCACGTTTCTGTTCTACCGACACCATTGCTTACGTAAAATGCGACGACAAAGAAGACGAACACTACCAAGCATTACTCGCAATGGAGGAACAACTGAAAACATTCCGCACCTTAGCAGGAGAACCCTATCGCCTGTTAGCCTTACCGATGGCGGACAAGATCGAAGAAGACGGCGAACGCCTGCCCGCAACTTACGCCAACTTCCTGATTATGAACGAAGTTATTCTCTACCCGACATACCATCAGCCGGCAAATGACCAAAAAGCAAGAGATGTGTTACAACAAGCATTTCCAGGGCATCAGATAATCGGAATAGACTGCCGTGCCCTGATTAAGCAACACGGTTCCCTGCATTGTGTCACCATGCAATACCCATTGGGAGTTATAAAATAACGAATGAATCAACCAAGTAATTATTCATCATGAAAAAGATAAAAGTCGGAATCATCCAACAATCCAATACCGCAGATATTCGGGTCAACCTGATGAACCTCGCAAAGAGTATCGAGGCTTGCGCTGCTCACGGTGCGCAACTGATTGTGCTTCAAGAGCTACACAATTCACTTTATTTCTGCCAGACAGAAAACACCAACCTGTTTGATCTGGCTGAACCCATTCCCGGACCATCCACAGGCTTTTATTCCGAGTTGGCAGCCGCCAATAAAGCAGTCCTTGTCACCTCTCTTTTTGAGAAACGTGCCCCCGGACTATATCATAACACCGCTGTTGTGTTCGACCGCGACGGAAGCATTGCGGGTAAATACCGGAAAATGCATATTCCCGATGATCCGGCTTACTACGAAAAATTCTATTTCACTCCCGGAGACATCGGTTTTGAACCTATTCAAACCTCTTTAGGAAAGCTGGGCGTACTGGTATGCTGGGATCAATGGTATCCGGAAGCTGCCCGCCTGATGGCACTGAAAGGTGCGGAACTTTTAATTTATCCTACTGCCATCGGCTGGGAAAGCAGTGACACGGACGACGAAAAAGCCCGCCAACTCAACGCCTGGATTATTTCGCTGCGTGCCCATGCCGTTGCCAATGGTCTTCCTGTTATCTCCGTCAACCGTGTAGGACACGAGCCCGATCCTTCCGGACAGACAAACGGCATCCTATTTTGGGGAAACAGTTTCGTAGCAGGACCGCAAGGAGAATTCCTGGCACAAGCCGGAAACGATCATCCGGAAAACATGGTAGTGGAAATAGATATGGAACGCTCGGAAAACGTCCGCCGCTGGTGGCCTTTCCTCCGTGATCGCCGGATTGACGAATACGAAGGACTTACCAAACGCTTCCTCGATTAAAGTTCAATGCAGAAGTTCTCCAATAAAGTTCACTCCCAAAGACATAAGAGAGGATATTTATAAATATCACAACACCAAAAAGGAGCTGTCTAACGAATTCTAAATATTGAAAATCACCCACGCTACAGATAGTTATAGCGTGGGTGAATTTATTAATGAGGGACTTGTCAGACAGTCCCTATTATATTTATTATGTGAGAAATGTCCCTGATACAGTAAGGAAATAAAAAGGGCACAGAGTCAAAATCTAAATTTAAAACTCTGTGCCCTTTCTATATATTATATTTAATAACTATTTCATTGAAAAGTTATTTTCTTGTTGGCTAGGAAATTAGCTCCTCCATAAATAAACAATCCCAGAAATTGAGCCAGATATTCATTCACGTCCAGTCCTTCTACCAATAAGATAAGAAATAAAAACTGTGCGGTGTAAGCCACGGCAAAAGCAGAACAAAAGAGCAGTATCTGTTTCCAGATACTATTCTTTTTATTTTCTACAGGGAATATCCAGTATTTGCACCAGAGAAAGTTATGGATTTGAGCTATCAGATACGCTGTTATATTAGCCACCATATAGTCGCCGTCAAATGACATTTCTTTCATCATTAACCATACAACCAACGCCATAATCAAAGCGTTCATTGTACCGATGACTATAAAACGGAATATGCGTACAGATTCTTTCACTCGCCCTCTTTCAAATCTACGATCAAATTCAGTTCATCAAGCTGGCTCTGGTCGATTGCAGAGGGTGCGTCCAGCATTACATCACGTCCGGAATTATTTTTCGGGAACGCAATACAGTCGCGTATAGAATCCAATCCTGCAAACAAAGACACCCAACGGTCGAGTCCGTATGCCAAACCACCGTGAGGAGGCGCACCATACTTAAAGGCATTCATCAGGAAGCCAAACTGTGCCTCTGCCTTCTCCGGAGTGAATCCAAGAATCTCGAACATCTTCGCCTGCAATTTCGCATCGTGGATACGGATAGATCCGCCGCCAACTTCCACACCGTTGATTACCATATCGTATGCATCTGCACGTACAGCAGCCGGATCAGTGTCCAACATCGGAATGTCTTCCTCTTTCGGATGAGTAAACGGATGATGCATAGCCATCAGGCGTCCTTCCTCCTCGCTCCATTCGAACATCGGGAAGTCAATCACCCAAAGGCAAACAAACTTATTCTTATCACGCAATCCCAGTTGAGCACCCATTTCCAGACGAAGCTCACAAAGTTGTTTACGTGTTTTCATTACATCGTCGCCAGACAGAATCAGAATCAAATCACCCGGTTTAGCTCCGAATGCTTCTTTCATTTGCTGGAGCACCTCCTGCGTATAGAATTTATCTACACTCGATTTCACCGTTCCGTCGGCTTCCACACGGGCATAAACCATTCCTTTCGCACCAATCTGCGGTTTCTTTACAAATTCGGTCAATGCATCCAGTTGCTTACGGGTATAAGTCGCAGCACCTTCGGCACAGATACCACCCACATAAGCCGCATTATCGAATACAGAGAATCCGTGACCTTTCATGATATCCATCAGTTCCACGAATTTCATGCCGAAACGCAAATCCGGTTTATCGCTACCATAATATTTCATGGCGTCCGCCCAAGACATACGTTGGAATGGTTCATTCAGTTCCACACCACGAAGAGTCTTAAACAAATGTTTAGCCATTCCTTCGAAAGTAGTGATAATATCTTCTTGCTCAACGAAACTCATTTCACAGTCGATCTGTGTAAATTCCGGCTGACGATCGGCACGTAAGTCCTCGTCGCGGAAACATTTCGCAATCTGGAAATAACGGTCGAAACCGGAAACCATCAACAACTGTTTTAAGGTCTGCGGAGACTGCGGAAGTGCGTAGAACTGTCCCGGATTCATACGTGACGGCACCACGAAGTCGCGTGCGCCTTCAGGAGTAGAACCGATCAAAACGGGCGTTTCCACTTCGATGAAACCCAGACTATCCAGATATTTGCGAACTTCAATTGTCATTTTATGACGCAGTTCCAAATTGGAACGTACAGCGTTACGGCGTAAATCCAGATAACGGTATTTCATGCGGATATCATCCCCCCCATCCGTGTTATCTTCGATAGTGAACGGAGGAGTCATGGCAGTATTTAGTACGTTCAGTTCGGAAACAATGATTTCAATGTCTCCGGTAGGAATGTTTGCATTCTTGCTGAAACGTTCATTAACCGTTCCTGTCACTTGAATGACGAACTCACGTCCCAATTTATTAGCACGTTCACAGAGTTCAGCATTAATTTCTTCATTAAAAACCAATTGGGTAATTCCGTAACGGTCGCGAAGGTCAATGAAAGTCATCCCTCCCATCTTACGGCTGCGCTGTACCCATCCGGACAGCGTGACTTGCTTGTTTACATCAGAGATTCTAAGTTCTCCACATGTGTGCGTTCTAAACATATATTTTTTATTTAAACGATTATCACTCGCGTTTTTATTTTGATCGAACCAAAACTGCGCAAAAGTACGCAATAATTTGTAATTCGGTGTCAGTAATCCGTTATTTTATCAGACTTTCTTTGTCAGCTTTTTCAATATTTTCTTGTTTCTATCTGTTATATTGTCGACGATGGCTTCATTCATCAATTTGATGCCATTCATATATTCCTGCGCTCTTTGGAGCACATTGGCTGCGTCCTTTTCCGATGCTCGTGGCACTACCACGCGCAATCCTCTTTGAATCAGTTGAATATTTACATTGGCATCCGTTTCCATGGGGTCACCATCAAAATGCACGACGCCCGGAGTAGTCCGGCGGATGCACAACTGTTTGCAGCGGAAAGTCTTGATACGGCTATTCTGATCGATTGTTTTATTGAATAATTGAAAGGCCAATGAAGGAACGTCCAATACGGTGAACGGTTCGAGAATGGTCACATCCAGCAAACCATCTGTCAGAGTGGCTTGTGGTGCGATATAAGCATTGTTTCCATATTGCGACGCGTTTCCGCAGGCAATCAGGAAGGCTTTATACTTGGAGACTCCGTTTTCCGTTTCCAGTTCATACGTTTCCGGCTCATATTTAAGACTTTCCTGCAGGGTTTTCTCCAGATAAGTCAATAGCCCCCGTTTACCGGCATGCGCAAACTTCAGACTGACAAACGCGTCGAACCCCACTCCGCAAGTGCAGAAAAAATCCGTACCGTTGATCTTACCATAATCTATCACATCCATGCAACCTTCGTTCAGCACTTCCAATGCTCTCTTCGGTTCCATCGGTATATGCAGATGCCTCGCCAGTCCATTGCCCGATCCGCAGGGAATAATTCCCAGCGCGGTATCAGTATGCACCAACGAACGAGCTATTTCATTGATCGTTCCATCCCCACCAATAGCCACTACTATATCTGTTTTCTCTTCGGCAGCTTTGGCAGCTATTTCTACTGCATGACCGGCTCTTTCCGTATACACTACTTCCCAAGAGTATCTCGCCTTGTCTATTTTTTCGTCCAGCAAGTTAAGAATCAATTCTTTACTTTGTGTTCCCGAAATAGGATTGACGACGAATTTTATTTTTTTCATTCTTTCGTTCATGCTATTCTTGTCGATTGTAGACGACAAAAGTAATATAAATATCTTAAATTTTAATCTATTAGAGGTTTCTAATCATACGAGAGCAACTTTTTTCTCTTAAAAAGAACAGATAAAAGCAAATTTTGTTATCTTTGCCCCCTGTTTTTAAACACTTGTTAAGATAAAAGGATGTAAGATCGTCAGCGAACGATCTGAGTATGAGTATAAAAATTATAATTCATGGGATTATTACAAGAGAAGTTAGCTAAGTACGACCTGCCACAAAAGTTTATGGCACAGGGCGTTTACCCATATTTCCGTGAGATAGAAGGAAAGCAGGGTACAGAGGTAGAAATGGGCGGACACGAAGTGTTGATGTTCGGTTCCAATGCATACACTGGCCTTACGGGAGATGAAAGAGTGATTGAAGCAGGTATCAACGCCATGCATAAATATGGTTCCGGTTGCGCAGGCTCGCGCTTCTTGAATGGTACGCTTGACCTGCACGTTCAGTTGGAAAAAGAACTGGCTGCCTTTGTAGGCAAAGACGAAGCACTCTGCTTCTCAACCGGTTTTACGGTGAATTCCGGAGTTATTCCTGCTTTGACAGACCGCAATGATTATATCATTTGCGATGACCGCGACCACGCATCTATCGTAGATGGCCGTCGTCTCTCCTTCTCTCAACAATTAAAATATAAGCATAACGATATGGCGGATCTGGAAAAGCAACTTCAAAAGTGCAATCCGGATTCAGTGAAACTAATCATAGTGGACGGTGTGTTCTCTATGGAAGGCGACTTGGCAAACTTGCCCGAAATCGTACGCTTGAAACATAAATACAACGCTACTATCATGGTAGACGAAGCTCACGGCTTGGGCGTATTCGGAAAACAAGGACGTGGCGTCTGCGACCATTTCGGTCTGACTCACGAGGTTGATTTGATTATGGGTACTTTCAGCAAGTCACTGGCTTCTATCGGCGGATTTATCGCTGCTGATTCTTCTATCATCAACTGGTTACGTCACAACGCACGTACTTATATTTTCAGTGCATCCAACACTCCGGCTGCTACTGCATCTGCTCTCGAAGCTCTCCACATCATCCAAAATGAACCGGAAAGACTTGAAGCATTGTGGGAAGCTACCAACTATGCATTGAAACGTTTCCGTGAAGCTGGCTTTGAAATCGGTGCAACAGAATCACCTATCATCCCTCTTTACGTACGTGACACGGAAAAAACGTTTATGGTTACCAAATTAGCTTTTGATGAAGGTGTATTCATCAATCCGGTTATTCCTCCGGCATGTGCACCGCAAGATACTTTGGTACGTGTGGCATTAATGGCTACTCATACAAAAGATCAAATAGACCGTGCTGTAGAAAAGCTAGTTAAGGCATTTAAAGCATTGGATCTTTTATAATCTACGAGAAATAAATCACTCATATCAAGTGAATAAAATAAAAGTCTGACACAAATCAATGTGCCGGACTTTTATTTTATCTTATTCACTCTTGAGTACTTCTGCTGGATTTTGCTGGGCGGCTTTCCACACGCGCCAGATGATGCTTAAGAAAATGACAAGGCCCATTCCTATAAATATAACTGCATATAACCACCATTCCATCGGTGTTTGCTTTATATAATTTTCAAGCCAATGCTTCATCATAGCATATCCTAGCGGAAAAGCAAAGAACGATGAAAGTACAAGTAAAAATAAATATTCTTTAAAGAATAGATTCAAGATTATTCCTATATTTGCTCCATTTACCTTGCGTATAGCTATTTCTTTACGACGTTGCTGACAGGATAAAGTCACTAACGAGAATATACCAAATACCGCAATTAATATACAAATAGCAGAAACCACACTCAACAGTTTGCACAATGTTCTCTCTGATTTCATGTAAGCGTCGTAAACTTTTTCAATATTAGACAACATCAATTCTGCATTTGGATTAACTTTATTCACTTCCGCTTTTATCTTTTCAGAAACAATATTCCAAGTTCCCTCTTTCACTTTGAATATAATACCTCCTCTGTCTCTACTATCTGGTAAATGAAACATAGCAGGAGCTACCGGATGTATTGGAGCATTATATGAAATATTTTTAATAACACCTTTCACTATACATTGCTTTCCTAATTTTCCCATTTTCTTTCCAATCGGTTGTGTCCATCCGAAAGCTTTCATAGCAGCTTCATTTATAACAACCATATCTTTTCCATCCTTTTCATCCAGCATACTTCCATTCAACACCTCTACTCCAAAGAAATCGGCATAGTCCTGATTAATCGTTTCATCTTCCAATTCAATATATTGTTCACTATCAGCGACCTTTCCATCCCATTCCTTTACCCTATATATTGAATAAAACATCTTAGGAATAGGTGTATGAAAACCATTCAAACATTCTGATACCTCTGGTATCTGACTTACAATTTCTTTGAAAGGGATATTTTCAGAGCAATAAACAACTGCTCCTACATTATGCCGTTCTATTCCAAGTTCTCTAGTATTTAGTAAAAAATGAAGTTGCATCATCATTACCAGAGTACAAAAAACAAAGCCTATACCGATAAACAGCTGAAATAAAATGCTACTCTTATAAAACCAGCCGGAGAGATGAAGATTGGATTTCTTGTTTATATTACTAAGTAGAGTTCGCCTGCTGATGTATCGTATAAGCAGAGATGCAAAACCAACTGTCACGGCAATCAATGATAGTATATAAACAAATACTTCAATATAAAAAAATGAAGTACCCTCATCAATTTGTGACAAACGTTTAAAAGTGGGTAGGATAAGCTCTATCAATACCAACCCTATTCCTGAAGATAAAATTAGTAATAAGACAAGTTCTGTAAGAAGTAAAGTGAGTAACCCACCATTTGATGAACCATTGACTTTCCTCAACGCTAACTCACGTTTACGCATCCGGATACGAGTTATCAACATTGTTAAATAATTACATATTCCACAAATTATAACCAAACCGCTAATACATACAAAAAGACAAATATGATTCAACTTCACATTCACATCTTCCCTCGGATGACTACTCCGCAGTGTGGATAATGGAGCAATAAGCGTAGAATTTGGATATTTATGGCCATCTTGTTGTACTTCATATTCTGACAACCTCTGTTTCAATGCTTCTATATCACAGTTGGGATAAATACGAAAAAGCGTTTGGCATCGTTGGTTCCCCCAATTGGGGTTTGTATCATGAAATGGCAATAATATATCAAATGAAAACAAAGAGTGTCCTTCCCATGACTTTACAACTGCAACGATTATTTTTTCTTCGTTACTTTCCTCTAAAATCAAGTGTTTACCTATCGGAGATTCTTTCCCAAATATTCGCTTTGCCATATTTTCTGTTATAGCAATTTCATCCTTTTTTAGCTGTAGATGGTTATCTCCATCCAATACTTTAATATTGAACATTGAAATAAAGTTTGAATCTACCTCTATACGTCGTACCACAAACTCGGCATCCTCATTCTTAATTTTTTTTTCATCCCAATCATAATAAATGCGACATACTTTCTCTATCTCCGGACAATTCTTTGCCAAATAATCAGCTAAAAAACTAGATGAATTATAGGTAAATCCGTCTCCATAAAGATGAAAGCTACTGCCTGCCAAATAAATGCGATCAGCTCCTTCATGAAAATTATCATAAGTCATTTCATAATGAATCCATAATACCGATAGCGCAAAACAAGTAAAGCCAACTGCTAATCCGATAATACTAACAAAACTTTGTGGCTTATACTTCATCAGATTGCGAAAGGCTACTTTTAGATAGTGTTTTATCATGATATTGTTATTTTATTATTCGTTTTTGATTACTTCTGCCGGATTCTGTCGCGCCGCTTTCCACACTCGTCCAATGATACAAAGTAAAATGATGACTGCTACGACAACAAAAATACTTATATATATCCAACCATCCATTGTTGTCCGTCTTACATAACTCTCGATCCAATGACTCATCACCACATATCCTATCGGAAATGCAACAACGGCAGATATGGTCATCAACAACAAATACTCTTGGAAAAACATACGCAGGATATGACAGACCTGTGCTCCGTTCACTTTACGTATAGCAATTTCCTTTTGACGTTGTTCACACGATAAAGTAACCAATGAAAAGACTCCGAATATGGAGATGATAACACATGTCAATGATACGATACTCAATAATTTCATCAATGCATCTTCGGAGCGGAGATACTTATCATATTCCTTTTCTTCATTAAACAATCGCATATAAGCATTTGGAAATTCGTCTTTATACAGTTTCTCTATTGCTTCACGGCATTCATTCCAGGCACCTTCTCTAAATTTAAAAAGGATACTGGCTCGATTCAGCAGATACTCCTGTGCCTTGGGATGTTGAAATGCAATAAGCCCCGGTTTACTTGTAGGAGAGCGATAACTAAAGTTCTTTACCACTCCGACAACTTTATAGGCACTACGCTGACCGTTCCACTCATAATAGAAACTTTTTCCCAAGGCCTGTTTCCAACCAAATCTCCGGCATGTATTTTCATCTATCACGACATCATTCCCTTGATTCTTATCTGATATAAACTCACCTTCCAATAACTTCAAGCCGTAAAATTCAAAAAAATCTTCTTTGGCAGGCATCATACCGATAGTGAGAGATTCCTCCGATATTTTGAGAAGATCATCCCAATTATTTATTTCGATATACATCATCGGACCTGTAGGAATAATCGGGAAATATGAGGGAGGCAACGTTTCTGTTACCATGGGTAAAGCTTTTATTTTCTCTTCCCATTGTTTGATGTCTCCATTCCATAAGGCAACGTTACCTATATTATGACGCTCCATACCTAAATCAGTATTCTTCAGGAAGTAAAGTTGCTTCATAATCATTACTGTGCAAAAGATAAAAACAAGGCTGACTATTAACTGTATCACAATGCCTGTCTTACGAAACAAGTAAGGTCTCGCAGATCCCCCCTTTCCTTTTATTGCTTCCTGCAATGTCCGGCGACGAAAGTAAGACAATGGTATTTGTGCAAACAGGAAAGACAGAATGATTACAATCAGAAGATATAGAATGATTTCCCCATAATACGAATCAGCTTCTATTTGAGTGAAATTCAAGAAATAAGGCATGCTTATCTCTATCATCAATAATCCACCCGCCAAAGCTATGCACAAAATCATCAACAGTTCAATGGCAAATTGAACGGACAAAGCGTTATTACTGGCACCATTCACTTTACGAAGTGCCATTTCATGACTGCGCATATAAAGCCGGCTGATATAAAGAGTCAGGTAATTGAATAGTGAACAGATGATAACTAATCCACCAGCTAAGGAAAAATAGAAAATATAGCTGAAGGAAATGACAACATCGATTTTGGAAACATAATCAGAATAACGCAAAGCTGAAATCCGGGTTATCAGAAGATCCGAAAGTTCACTCTCTTTTTGAATATCTGAAAGATCCATGGTACTTATTTTTTTCCAGAATGTATCCATATCCATCCCTGCACGAACACGAATAAATAATTGTTCAGGACCACTTTTCCATCGAGGACTGTGCCTGGCTGCGACTAATACACTATACGGAATATTGGAATGGCGGGACCATCCACTCACAATTGCCCCTATTTGACGGGAACGTCCGTTTACCTCCATTTCTTTTCCCAAAGCATCATCCTCACTACCAAAAAGCTTTTTAGCAAACTCTTCCGTTACTGCAATTTCAGGATTATTTTCTTTCAAGAAGTTGACAGTTCCTTTCAGTAACTGTATATGAAAGAAGTTCATAAAAGCAGAATCTGCCGCAGCCATTACTACTTCATACTCATCATTTTCCATGCGGATTTTCACATTCTGATGTATAGAAGTAGTAGCCTTTGCTTCTATTTCCGGCATTTTTTCCTGAAGATAGGCTGCCAAAGGGTAAGGAGTTGAATTGGATATATGTTCCGGAATATCAGTATAATGTGCACGTACCATATAAATACGTTCAGCCCCTTTATGGAAAGTATCATAAGTCATCTCATAACGAATCCATAATACCGATAGCGCAAAACAGGTGAAGCCGACTGCCAGTCCAATGATACTGACAAGGCTTTGTGTCTTGTATTTCATCAGATTGCGAAAGGCTACTTTCAGATAGTGTTTTATCATGATATATTCTTTATTGATAGCTTGTGTTTACATACTAACTTCAGTCACCACCTGTCCGTCAAACAGGTTTATGATACGGTCGGCATAACCGGCATCATGTTGTGAATGGGTCACCATGACGATGGTGGTTCCCTCATTATTCAGTTCGCTCAACAGTCCCATCACTTCTTTACCGTTTTTGGAGTCCAGATTACCGGTCGGTTCATCAGCCAGAATCAGTTTAGGGTTTGCCACGACGGCACGGGCAATAGCGACGCGTTGCTGCTGACCACCGGAGAGTTGTTGCGGAAAATGCTTGCTACGATGGGTGATAGCCATTCTCTCCATAGCTGCCTCTACCCTCCTTTTCCGTTCGGAAGCGGAAATACCCATATAGAGTAAAGGTAGTTCGATGTTTTCGTATACATTCAACTCGTCTATCAGATTAAAGCTCTGAAACACAAACCCTATCACACCTTTGCGAAGACTGGTACGTTGCGATTCGGTATACCGAGAGACTTCCGTTCCATTCAGGTAATACTCCCCTCCTGTCGGGTTATCGAGCAGCCCCAAAATGTTGAGCAATGTTGACTTACCACAGCCGGAGGGCCCCATGATGGCTACAAATTCGCCTTGTTTCACTTCGATACTGACGTTATTCAACGCCCAAGTTTCTACTTCTTCCGTTTTGAAAATCTTCTGTAAGTTAATGGTCTTAATCATAACTGTATTGTTTTAGAATTATATTTTTATTCGTTTTTGATTACTTCTGCGGGATTGATACGTGCAATCTTCAGTAGTTTTAAAATAATGGTGATTACTGTTAATAAGGTTACTCCTCCAAATATGCTTCCCCAGTATAATATTCCATCATTAAAAAATAAATATCTTAAATTCATTCAGTTTTCATAATTTTAGCAGGATCAATATATGCGATCTTGTTTATTTGCCAGAATAGAGTCCCTAAAGAAATACCACCAACCAATAGCAAAGCTATGAAAAAGATTCCTATACTTATAGGGGCTTTCACTACAAAATCCTTTGTGTATTCATATATCAGATACCAAGATAATGGAAGAGCTACTGCAAAAGCCCCGCTTAATATGATGAGATATTTACGTCCTAATAAAAGATATAAATCTTTCAGTGATGCTCCATTCACTTTGCGAATTGCAACCTCACGGGAACGCTGCCTAATGTCAAATAATGAAATACCAAACAAACCAAGACAAACTATTACAATAGCTATGCAAGCAAAAAGAGCATAAACAGAAGCTATCTGGCGATCATTTTTATAAAGTTCAGCTACATCGTCCTTCAACAAAGAATATTTAAAATCCTCTGTACCATACACTTTTTTCTGAATACTTTTCAAATAGTCAATAACTGCCTGTTCTTTGCCGGAGTGGCAATATATCTGATATAAATCACCGTCTAAATAACTGCCAACCATAAAGACCATCGGATGAATACCCGTACTAATATGTCCGTCATAGTAATCGTCTATTACAGCAACAATAGGTTGAGCCGGAAAATCCGGAACATTTCTTTTCATCCTTTCATCAACTAGCATAGCTCCCTCACATTGCGTATATCCCAAGGCTTTCAATGCAGCACGATTCACAACAGCAACTCTATTTCTCGAGTCTTCATCCATTTCCGGCAGACTTCCCTCCACAAACGCAAGATTGAAAACTTTAAAGAATTCAGGAGTAACGTAAGACTGCAACAATGCAACTGTTTCCCCTTTTACATTTTGAAAGTTTGTTGAATAATAGGCTCCCAGAATAGATGAATGTCCCGTCGTCCAATATTGGATATCCGGACAACTCTTCATTAGTTGATCTATTTCAGTTATCCTCTTCTGCCGTTGTTTGATTGTCTCCATAGTATAAGCCGAAAAATCCCGTGATTCGTATATCATGTTTGCCTGAATAACAGACTCTACACGGAAACCTGGATCAGTGTGCAACATAAAATTCAGCTGCTTGCCGAAATAGATTGATAATACCACCAACAGGAAAGTAATCATATATTGCAGAAAAAGAAATACCATACGCGAACGGACCGAACGATTATCTGTACCTACTTTCTGGATCGAAATGGCCAACAAAGAACGCTGGCACTGCACAAACGCATAAATAGATACTAACAGAGGCAAAAACAATAGAATAGAAAACGATAATATCCCATCAAATGCAGTATATATCAGCTGGCTGCCAAACATAGATGATATAGAAATATTTGTCACCTCTACAATGAGCCAGGCTACTATCATGGAGGCAGCAATCAATAAAAAGTTTTCTATGAATATCTGCTTAAACAACGCTTTTCTGTCAGCTCCAAAAACTTTCCGCAAGCTATACACCTTCCCTCGTTTCATCATCAATACCAAATAAAGATTAATGAAATTCATCACACCTGCAAGTAATACCAACAAGCAAATTCCTCCTAAAATAAATAGTTGAGAACGATTTCCGCTAACTAGCATGTCTGGTCCGGATCGACCAATTAACGCCTGATCCCAATACATATCACTTACAGGAATAAGAGAGAAAGTATATTTCCGACTATCTCCACTACGAGAATCCTGATTGATAAACCGGGGATAACTCCCAGCCTTATTGGCTTTCATTACTTCCGTCTCTGAAGTAAAACGAATAAAATCCAAAGGCATACGCTCCCATAATGATGATAGTTTTGAAGAAAGAACCAAGTCAAAATTAAACATCCGCTTATTAACTGGTTCCTCTAATATGCCTGTCACTCTAATCTCCTTTCCATTCGAATAGGTCAAAATCTTTCCGATAGGATTTTGTTTGCCGAAAAGTTTTTCAGCAAAACTTTCCATTAACAAAACTGATGCCGGATCTTCCAGGGATGCTGAACCTTGTAACACATGGTAAGGGAAAAGTTCAAAATAAGCACTATCTGCCGCCATAGCATGAACAGGGATACGATTTGATTGATAGGTCAAATAATCATTTTCGAGCAACACGATACGCGAACGTGTCACCATGCCACTATTATCAATATAAACACTATCCCGATCCCCTATTTCAGCAACACTTAATACGCGATTTCCTTCAAACGTTGTCTGTACACCATACACTCGATTACGATCTATGCAATGTATGTCTACCGTAAGCTCACGATGGATATAACGAAGCAGGATAATACAGCAAGCTAAACTAAAGGCCAGCCCGAGCAAATTAATAATAGTATATGATTTTGTACGCAACAAAAAGCGTATCGCATAGTTCAATGTTTTCATGCTTTATCTATTTATTATTTTTCATTTATTTCAAAATCAACTCTTCTGCATCCCCAAAGGTATCATATCCGGTTGTAATTACCCAATCTCCCGGCTGTAAACCTTCTACTATTTCATATTGCTGCGGATTTTGGCGACCAATACTCAATGGCACACGGACTGCTTTTGTCTTTGATGTATTTACTTTGTAAATCCATTGTCCGCCTGTAGACTGGTAGAAGTTGCCTCGCGGAATAATGAGTGCTTGCTCCGGCTGTCCCAATTCAATCTGCACACGGAAGCTCTTGCCAACTCGTACATTATCGGGCATATCTCCTGTAAAGACAAGATCGACATCAAACATACGGTCTTTCACTTCGGGAACCACTTTTGTTATTTTCAGCGGATATTTGTTTCCCTGATAATTCACTGTAGCCGGTAATCCGGTGGTGATCCTGTCAATGTAATATTCACTAAGTGAAGTGTGGATTTTGTATTGGTCTAATACTTTTATTTCAGCAATACTTTCACCAGAGGAAACCTGTTGCCCCGGAGTGACCTTTACAAAACTAAGCTGGCCTTTCAAGGGAGCTGTAATCACCAAACTATTCAACCGTTCGCAAGTACGTTCATACTTCTTCCGTTCCCGCTCCCGGTCGTTACGGATCAGTTCCTTGCGTATCATCGTAACGGCAGAATCATGCCGCAGACTCTCTTGCTGCAGGGCTGCATTTTTCAGTTTGTAGCCGTATTCATCTTCTGCTACCTGCAATTGAGCCTTACTCTTCACGCCCATCTGGAATTCTTCGCGGTCGAGAGCGATGCTTTTTTTCAGGCGTTCCAATTCGTAGTTGTTGGTAAGGGCTTGCTGTTTCAGGTTCAGACTTTTTTGTTCCATTTCAATCTCCTGCTCCTGATAGGTAATCATTTGCTTTTCCCACTCGTCGCGCTGGTCTTCAATACTACGAAGCAAATCGGGATTGGAAAGAACAAGAATAGTGTCTCCCTGTTGAAGCAAACTTCCCTCTTCACCGACAATTCTTTCCACACTTCCTGCTTCACGGGTATTGATCTTGATGGTTAGTATAGGCTGAATGAGCCCTTCCACGTCCACATATTCCATGAAATTAGACACTTTTACTTCTGCAATCTGTATATCTTCGGCATCTATCCGCAGTTTTCTGGGACCTAAAGACAAAGTAATCACATAAATCAGGAAGGCGACAAACAATATCCCTCCTATCAGATAGTATCTGTAACGAATGTACCACGGTTTCTTTTCTAATTTTATATCCATGAAATTATCTGGTGTTTTACAAGTTTCTACTAGCTATGGTTCAATTTCTATTCTTTACTGACTTTTCGTTGTTCTCTATTCAATCAGCAGATGATAGTCTTCTGTCAGCATCGTATTTCGCTCAAAATCATATAGTGTCATGCTACGGAGTGTGTAATATAAACTCCAATAATTATATAAAGCCGAAATATAGTTACGGCGAGCACTGTCTTTCTCTGAAATAGAGGCATTCAAATCAAGAATAGTAGATTTACCTAATAGGTAGAGTTTGCGTGCCACTTCGCTTCTTCGTTGGGCTGTTTCATCTGTACGGACAGCGATGCGGACACGTTGCGTTTGCAGATTGAATTGTTTGACGAGTTTACGGACGTTCAGTTCAAAGTCTGTCCGGCTCTGTTCTACTTGTGTGTACACCAAATCACGATTGGAACGGGCTACTCGTACCTGTCCTTTTCCACGCCCCCAGTCCAGGATAGGAAGAGAAATGCCGATGCTCACGTATTGCTGGTCCAACAAATTTCGATAAGCTTCGGGCAGTTTGTCAGCAGTCTGCGTCAATCCGAAACGGAGATAGATATCTGCTTTCAGGCCAGCATTGGCACGGGCTTTCGCAACTGCACTCTCACTTTCCAGTTTGCGTCTTTCCATCGTCTGTATGTCCGGACTGTTTTCGTAAGCTAAAACCAGTGCTTCATTCAGGTTCACACTGAAATCCGGAACTTGGGGACTGACAAGAACACGCAGATCCCGGTCTTCGTGAATACCGAGATAGGAACGGAGTTCCTGCATACAATTATCCATTTCAATACGAGCATTCATGCGATTCGTCTCTTCCGTCAAACGGTTGAGTTCCAGTTGTAGCATTTCATTTTCTGTGATGGTACCTATATTATAACGGCCTTGTGCATAACGGTAAAGTGTATCGGCATTGGCATAATTAAAGGAAGCAATATCGTAATCGCTTTGGGCAGTGGCCAAGGCAAAAAATTTATGAATCGCATTGGCTGATACGAGTTCGAGTGTCTCTACGTAGCTTTTCTTTGCCTCCTGATAGCGTACAGGTTCTATCCGTCTATCCCATTTCAGGCTATTGTAGCCAAAAAGAGACTGGCGATAACCTATCATAATAGGGGAAGTCTGCCATGAGTATTTATGTTCGCTGAATAAATCCATACGTTGAGCAGAGGTTTCAAGAAAGAAAGAACCACCAGTCCAGAATAAATTCTGTGAAAGATTCAAGGTTAAATCCGTATTCAATAAATTTTGTTCGACAAACTTTACCGAACCGTCCCCCATCGTTATCTTATTAATGGCACGGTTCAGATTCGGATCGGATGTCAAACTTAAAGACGGTAGATAATTAGCACGATAATATTTATAGTTCCAATATGCAGAACGGAAACTGTGACGTGCCGTTTGTGCATCGGGGGATTCCATACGGGCCATTTCTATGACTTGCTTCAATGATAACTCTGTAATTTGATTTTGAGCAATCAATAATTCTGTCGACAATAGTCCGAGATATATGAAGATTAATTTCAGATTCATTCGTTGGCTTTATTTGTTATTCATCATTCAAAAGATGTGCCATTTGCATAAATCACTATCATTCAACAATTTATCAATATCCATTCAGTTGATTGTGTGTGCATATACGCACAAAATTAGTGCGCAATCGCACACACAACACATGAGATTTATCCATATCTTTGCTCCCGGAATCTAATAGATATAAGATATGGAAGAAGTGAACAAATTAGGAAAGATACTTATAGTAGATGATAACGAGGACGTGCTCTTTGCTCTCAACCTGTTACTGGAACCTTATACGGAAAAAATAAAAGTAGCCACTACCCCCGACCGTATCGAGTATTTCATGACCACCTTTCATCCCGATCTTATCTTATTAGACATGAATTTCAGCCGGGATGCCATCAGCGGACAAGAGGGATTTGAAAGTCTAAAGCAGATATTGCAGATTGACCCACAGGCTATTGTTATTTTCATGACTGCCTATGCAGATACAGACAAAGCTGTTCGGGCCATCAAAGCTGGTGCTACTGATTTTATTCCCAAGCCTTGGGAAAAGGATAAATTGCTGGCTACGCTTACTTCAGGAATGCGATTGCGTCAGTCACAACAGGAAGTCAGCATTTTGAAAGAACAAGTGGAAGTTCTTAGCGGTCAGAATACTTCGGAAAATGATATTATTGGAGAATCATCTGTTATGCAGGAAGTGTTTACCACGATAAATAAACTAAGTAATACAGATGCCAATATACTAATTCTCGGAGAAAACGGTACAGGCAAGGACGTGATTGCCCGACTAATATATCGTTGTTCTCCACGATACGGCAAACCTTTTGTCACGATCGACCTGGGAAGTATCCCCGAACAATTGTTTGAAAGTGAGCTGTTCGGCTTCGAAAAAGGCGCTTTCACCGATGCCAAGAAATCGAAAGCGGGACGAATGGAAGTAGCAACCAGCGGGACTTTATTTCTGGATGAAATTGGCAATCTATCACTTCCTATGCAATCCAAATTACTGACTGCCATCGAAAAAAGGCAAATCAGTCGTTTGGGAAGTACGCAAACCGTTCCCATTGACGTCCGTTTAATCTGCGCCACTAATGCTGATATCCGTCAGATGGTGGAAGACGGGAATTTCCGTCAGGACTTATTATATCGTATCAACACGATTGAAATACATATACCTCCACTCCGTGAACGTGGCAATGACATCATCTTGCTTGCAGATCACTTTCTGGACCGTTATACCCGTAAATATAAAAAGAAAATACACGGACTGACCCGGGAAGCCAAAAACAAACTGCTGAAATATGCATGGCCCGGAAATGTAAGGGAACTTCAACATACGATAGAACGTGCCGTAATTTTAGGAGACGGCTCCATGCTGAAACCTGAAAACTTTCTTTTTCACACCACGTCCAAACAGAAAAAAGAGGAAGAAGTGGTACTGAATCTCGAACAACTAGAACGACAGGCCATTGAGAAAGCACTCCGAATCAGCAACGGAAACATCTCCCGTGCTGCCGAATATTTAGGAATTACCCGTTTTGCATTATATCGCAAACTTGAAAAATTAGGCTTATGAAACGATTTGAGTTTAAAGTAATTCTGCACATCATAGTTATCTTTCTACTTTCCATTAGCAGTTGTCTGCTGTATCAAAGGCAGTTATGGTTCAGTACTACCGTCTGTATTCTCCTTCTAATAGGCGTCGGCATACATCTCTACCGAATACAGTTCAAACAAATCGCCTTATTACGGCAATTAACGGATGGACTCCGATACAACGATATAACGCAGAATCTTCATCCTCCTTTTAAAAATAAAATGATGGATGAGTGGGCACAGGAACTATCTAATGCATTAAAGGACTTTCGGGGAAAGCTATTGGCAGAAGAAATCAAGCATCAATATTACGAGAATTTATTGAATAAAGTAGATACCGCCGTACTCGTAACCGATGTAACCGGGCATATCGAATGGATGAATCAGGCAGCAGTCACTCATCTGGGGCAACTATCACAACTTCCGGAAGTTCTTCAGGAGGCTTCTACCAGTAATGACATACCCATTATTCGCATCGAGCAAAATGGCATCGTTCTGGAAATGGCAATTTCCTGTACCACATTTGTCACACAAGGTGCGTTCGCCACACAAAGCAAAAAGCAACGGCTAATTAGTTTAAAGAATATCCATTCCGTACTGGAACGAAATGAAATGGAAGCCTGGCAAAAGCTGATTCGTGTATTGACACATGAGATCATGAATTCCATCACTCCTATTATCTCTCTTTCGGAAACATTAAGTGAAAGAGGAATCCCCGAATCACTCGGAGAAAAGGAGTATTCTATCATGTTGCAAGCCATGCAGACTATTCACAGAAGAAGTAAAGGATTATTGGGATTTGTGGAGAATTACCGGCGACTGACACGTATTCCGACACCTGTCCGCACCAAAGTATCTGTTGCCGAATTGTTTACGGACTTAAAGAAATTATTTCCGGAAGAGTATATTCATTTCGAAATGCCCGCATCCGATTTATATTTATATGCAGACCGTGCACAGATAGAGCAAGTGCTTATCAACTTATTAAAAAATGCCCGCGAAACGTGCGAGCGGAAAGCAGATAAAGAAATACAAATAAAGTTTTTCTCTAAAGGCAACCCGACATTAGCAATATCTGATAATGGTGAGGGAATTCTACCAACTGTTTTGGATAAGATTTTCGTTCCTTTCTTCACTACCAAAACATCCGGTTCGGGTATCGGATTGAGCCTGTGCAAACAGATCATGGCTTTGCATGACGGAAGTATCAACGTAAAATCAGAATTAGGGAAAGGAAGCTGTTTTGTTCTTACTTTCCCTAAATGAGAACCACCGAAAGTCTTCCGGATCCTTTAATACAATGGATTAATCTGGGCAGTAGAGGATAAATCATCCTCTGCTGCCCAGACTATTTGTATCCGGATTTAACTCCTTAACAGCTTCTTTGACTGCTTTATGAGTCGGCTTGCGATATACTTCCGCCTGTTGAACGGGAACAATCTCATTCACCATTTTTTCATATCCTTTTTGCTCTAACAAGTGGACTTCTTTTTCACCTGTTTCTTTTTGTTTTCTTGTTTTCATAAGGCTTTTCATTTTAAAATTCTTATTTATAGAACAGAAAACATTGAAAGATAGTTCATACTCACAAATTATTCGTATACAAAGAAACCACACCCCCAATATACCACACTATGGACTTGTTCATTCCGATACAAGATTTAAATTGAATAGCTACATAGTGAAAAAAATATCTATCATGCTATCATTCATTTTAATAGAATTCTAATTATCAAAAGAATAAGTATGATAGATAGTTTTTAAAAAAGGTATCTATCATACTTTTATTGCAAAAAACAGCTATCTATCATGCCTATACTTTGTCTATTTTAGTGTAGTATTAGGTGAGATTACCCATTTAAAGGCATAGGGATGCACGTTTTATAGGATGATAACCTGTATTTGACAGCTTAATAATCTATTGGGAACGGTGGTATTTATATAGCCCACGTATGCAGGCTGTACAGCCCACACCTGCAAACCGTACAGCCTACAGATGCGGGCTGCACGGTTTACAGGTGTGGGCTATAAACTTATCGCCATTAAAGTTGGATTATTAAGCCGTGATCATCGGATTTATACGGATTCATTGCAACAAAAACAAGCTATCTTATGCATATAGGGCCTTTATTCGACTATTCTATTGATGATAGATAACCTGTTTTTGCTGGTAAAAGTATGATAGATACATTTTTTTTAAAGCTATCTATCATACTTATTCTTTTGATAATGAGAATACTATTAAAATGAATGATACTTATGATAGATGTTTTTCACTACGTAGCATTTAATTCAAATCTGTGCTCTAATGAAACAAACTTTTGAGACGGTTACCCTGATTTATGTATACCTTTTCTATAAATATATAAATTAAATCATATATTTGTGCTTTCATTCAACTCATCCTCTTATTAAATTATGAAAGAAAACAAATACGACAATAGCGATTTCTTCAGTCAATATTCTCAAATGTCCCGCTCGGTGGAAGGCTTGAAAGGAGCCGGAGAATGGCATGTATTGCAGAAAATGCTCCCCGATTTTGCAGGGAAAAGAGTTTTAGACTTAGGCTGCGGATTCGGTTGGCATTGTGTCTATGCGATAGAACACGGAGCAACACACGTTACCGGAATTGATATTTCGGAGAAAATGCTCGAAGAAGCCCGGAGAAGGAATCCTTCTCCACTCATTGAATACCAATGCATGGCTATCGAAGACTTTGATTTCCAGCCGGATACTTATGACATTGTCATCAGTTCGCTAACCTTCCATTATCTTGAATCTTTTACGGATATATGCCGGAAAATCAATAACTGCCTGACTCCGGGAGGCGCCTTCGTCTTCTCCGTAGAACATCCGGTATTTACAGCCTATGGCAATCAGGAATGGCATTACGACCAGAACAGGAAGCCTATCCATTGGCCGGTAGATCGCTATTTTACGGAAGGCAGGCGCACAGCAATCTTTCTGGGCGAAGAGGTTGTCAAATACCACAAAACGCTGACTACGTATATAAACGGACTCCTTCAAACCGGATTTGAGATATGCGAACTTATAGAGCCACAACCGGACGAAAGATTGCTGGATACCATCCCGGGAATGAAAGATGAATTACGCCGTCCGATGATGCTTTTGATCTCTGCCAAGAAAAAAAGTAAAGACGCAAAGCTATGAGATTCAAGGCATTGAAAAATAATAGATAAAAAACATTCGTTTAGCTATTGTTAATTAAAAAATACTCCCTATCTTTGCACCGCTTTTGAAAAGAACAACCCTTCAAAAAAGTAGCGGGGTGTAGCGCAGTCCGGTTAGCGCACCTGCTTTGGGAGCAGGGGGTCGTGGGTTCGAATCCCGCTACCCCGACTACAAAAAAGAGGGTTATTAAGTTCAAAGTTTTTCGGGGTGTAGCGCAGTCCGGTTAGCGCACCTGCTTTGGGAGCAGGGGGTCGTGGGTTCGAATCCCGCTACCCCGACGAAAAATTCAAGTCAAGAAAAATTAAATGGTGTTGAGCTGATACGGTTTGTATCGGCTTTTTTCGTTTATGTAAATTAGACACAATTATACCCCGTTTTGGGGCAAATAAAGAGGCTATTTCTTTGAACTATCTTTGAACAAGTTTCTCTATTTACATTCGTTTAGGGGAAATTAAAGTAATTTCCTATCAAATAACCCCGATTCAAGCTGTTTAATGCATTTTTAAACCTTTAAAAAACATTAAAACAGTATATGGCAACATTTAAAGCAGTTGTTTTCCAAACTGGAAGACACATAAAACTAGATGGAACATCTAATATAAAGATTAGAATATATCATAATAGAGAGTCACAGTATATATCTACCGCTTATTATATCCGCCCTGAGAACATGGACGAATCCGGAAGAATCTTATCGGGAGTGACAAACGGAGAAATGATAGAATACGAAATAAATGCGTATATCCAGAAGATCCGGAGAGAATATTTAAAATTGGGGCAAGATAGAACACAATTCATGTCTTGCATGGATCTCAAGGAGGAAATAGAAAAATCTCTCGCTCCTGATGCTGAATTTATAGACTTCGTAGAATTCGCTCAAAACATAGTAATTCAGACGAAAAAGAAGAAAACAGCCGAATGGTACAGCTCTTCTATCGATACTCTATGCTGGTACACGAAAAGGAAAAAGATAGATATTAAGTTAATCACCTCATTCCTACTAAATAAGATGATAAAAGACCTGTATCAATCAGGCCCAGCAGGTATTCCGCTAGAACCTGGCACAATAAGCCATTATCTTAGAGGCTTAAGAGCATTATACAACAAAGCCAAACTCTATTATAACAACGAGGACTTCGATATCATAAGAATACCTGGTGATCCGTTTAAAAAGGCAGAGATTCCGGAGTATCGAAGAAAAAGAAAGAATATAGACATCAATACCTTATTAAGAATTCGAGATTTCCAGTCCGATAAAAGACGAACTAATATGGCACGAGACGTATTTATGATGATGTTTTACATGATGGGGGTCAACATCAACGACCTTTATAGTATTTCGTGCGAACGTCGTGGAAGATTAGAGTACACACGTTCAAAAACGAATACGGATAAGAATCACGAACAGGTACCACTTTCCGTAAAGATCGAACCGGAACTTCGCACACTTCTTGATAAATATACAGAAGGGTATTTCCTCTCCTACTTTCATACTAACTATTGCAGCTTGAACAATTTCATGCGTGCAATCAATAGTGGGCTGAAAGACATTTGCTTGAATTTAGAGATTGATTTTAAAGTTACTACTAATTGGGCGCGCCACAGCTGGGCCAGCTTGGCAAGAAACAAAGCCGGAGTACCAAAAGCTGACATCGACTTCTGTCTTGGCCATGTGAACAATGACTATAAAATGGCTGATATTTACATTGATATAGATTATAGTATTTGCGACAAGGCAAATCGCGCTGTATTGGATTTATTGCAAGAAAAAGAAGAAAAAAAAGACTGAAACGTTTGCAAATACAAAAACTCTCTCTATATTTGCAAACATAATGGTGTTGAGCTGGATAAAACAATGATTTTATCCGGCTTTTGTTGTTCCTATACAATTTAATAGCTTTTAATTACTGAAACCTATCTCCTCTTTATGTTATGCGCCAAAAAACAATGACGCATGGAAATTACAGTATCAAAAACAGCTTTATCAGATAAGCTAAAATCAGTCGGGCGAATTATACAGCCTAAAAACTCATTACCTGCCTATGATAACTTTTTGTTTGTTATAGATGAATTTGGAGTCATTCTAGTAACCGCAGGTGAAGAAGGTGGACGCATCTCTACAAACATAGATGGTACCGCAGACTTCACCAATTACACTTTCATGGCTAATGCAAAAACATTACTTGACGGACTAAAAGAGATTCCCGAACAACCTTTGATTATATCCATCCTTGAAAAGGAATTGATTGTCAAGTATGCAAACGGTAAGTTCTCAATACCTATTGAGAAAGGAGATCAATACCCATCTATGAGTACGGATGATACCGCCAGCCCATTTCTTGTATCAGGCAATGATTTATTATACGGAATAAGGCAAGTTTTGATCTGTAGTGCCAATGATGAACTCCGTCCGGTAATGAATGGTGTCTATTTTGATATCGGTTTAGATTCAATGTCATTTGTCGCAACAGATGGTACCCGCCTAGCAATGATTGAGAATCCATCCGCTTATACGCGCAAGGAACGGGCGGCCTTTATCCTGCCGAGCAAGTTTGCTAAAGTACTTTCTAACATTGTTCCAGAAGATTGCATGGAAGTAGAGATATCGGTAAATCAGACTAATATTTTATTTGAGTTTGATTCATACCGGTTAATCTGCCGTATGATCGAAGGCCGGTATCCTAACTATCGCGCTGTTATTCCTCAAAAGCAGCCAAATCGTGCTGTATTAAAGAAAGCTGATATTGTGTCAGCTTTAAAGCGCGTATCTGTCTTCTGTGATGAAAGTTCGTCTTTGGTAGTCCTCAAGTTCGATTCTGACTCTCTTAAAATTGCAGCTCATGATTTAGATTTTTCTAAGTCTGCAGAAGAAACGATTACCCTGCAGTCAGGCTGTAATATTGAAATCGGCTTTAGAAGTAGCTTCTTGATTGAAATGATGAATAACATTCCTTCGGAAGATATTGCCATCACTATGAGCGATCCATCGCAGGCTTCACTTCTTACCCGCTGCGACGAAGAAGTAAAAAGCTTAACCTATCTATTAATGCCTTTATCAATTAATAATTAAAGTCATGGGAAAAGAGAACCAATCATTCAAACAGGTTATTCAATCTTATTTAGAGCAACGTGCAAAGAGGGATTCCCTCTTTGCCACCTCTTTTGCGAAGCAAAATAAGAATATAGATGAATGTTGCAATTACATTATAGGTGAAGCTAAAAAACGCGGTGGGAACGCTGTATTCATGTCTGACGATGAAGTATTCGGGCTTGCAGTTCATTACTACGATGAAGATGATATCAAAGTTAGTAAGCAAACCAATTATAAGGTATCAGCTGGAAATGTGAAAAAAGAAGCATCTACAGAACAACCAGAAATTAAAAAGCCTGCTTCTGCCCCTAATAAGCGTAAAGGGATGAAAAAGCAAATACCTTCCGGACAATTTTTATTATTTGAAGACTTATGAAGCCAAGAACGAAATTACAGCTTAGAGTAGCAGGTTTAAGTAGCCAGCTACCTAATATTGAGAATATGATGATTGACTGGGCTAAAAGCGATTGTTTAAAACATATAGGATATGCAACCAAGTCATGTGCTATATGTATGGAGTGCGGGCAGCGCTTCTCTCCAGAACTTGTAAAACGTAAGCGTGCTATTTGTCCTCATTGTGGTGCATGCTTGAAGATAGAACAGTCAAGGAAGCGTACAGACAAACAATCGATGTTTATTGCCAAAGCGGAAATTTGTGAAGAATTCCAAGTTATCCGAAGCTTTGAATTGATTGCTTACTATCAGGCAGAAGCGAATCCTCGTTATTTTATTCGTGAGATACTGCAACATTGGATAAAAGATGATGGCAACCGGGAGGTAGTAGCTCGTGCTAACAATACGGGACATTGTGGATGGTGTGGAGATTTGGAGATACGTAATAAAGTTGTTGGATCATATTATTACAGTTGTAGTAATGATGTTTATTGTGAACGCTATCATCCAGCCTCCGTCTTTAGACCTAAGTATATTCAAATGGGTATAGATTGTAAATTACGCGGTATGTCATTTCTTACTGCTACCAATATAATTCCCCATTCTCCCAAGGCTGAAACACTTCTAAAGGCAAGACGTTATGAATTAATAGATCATTTCGAGGGACACCGTTACAAGATTGATATGTATTGGCCGTCTATTAAAATTTGCCTTCGAAATAAATATCGGATTAAGGATGTTTCCATGTGGTTTGATTATCTGAAACTACTTGAACATTATCGTAAGGATCTGCATAACGCCCATTACGTTTGTCCTAAGAATCTAAAAAAAGCCCATGACTTGTATGTGGCGAGAAAGAAACGTGATGATGAAAAAGAACGCAAGGCTAAAGAAATGCAACAATTGCTTAAACTCAAGAAGGATGCAGAGAATTATATCAAAGAAAAATCGAAGTTCTTTGACCTAAAAATGTCTGATGGTAAAATAGTCGTAGTACCGCTCAAAAGTCTTGAAGAGTTTCAACAAGAAGGTGAAATCATGCACCATTGCGTCTTTACAAATAAATATTATAAAGAAAAGGATTCACTCATTCTTTCTGCTCGAATCGGCAAGAAACATATTGAGACCGTAGAGGTCAATTTAAAAACATTCAGTATTGTTCAGTCCCGTGGAGCCTGCAATAGTAATACCGAGTACCATAACCGTATTATCGGACTCGTGAAAAAAAATATGAACTTAATACGTCAGAAACTGACGGCATAGCATACAATGACCTATATAGATTATATAAACCAATTTTGGAAGATGAATCGAAGTGTAGAATTCAGCCCGAACGAAGTCTTTTTGTACTTCTATCTCTTGAATGAGTGCAATATTCGGGGTTGGCAGAATCCGTTTGAGCATCCCAACAAGACTATCGTCCTCGCAACCGGTATATCAGAGAAAACCGTCATTGAAGTTAGGAACAGATTGCAGCAAAAAGGTTTAATAACCTTCGAATCGGGTAAGAAGAATGCGAAATCGCCAGTTTATTACTTACTTGACGAAAGTAAAACGGTAAGTAAAGAGGTAAGTAAAAGAGTAAGTAAAAGAGTAAGTAAAACGGTAAACATTAATAATAAGACTAAAGACAATAAGACTATAACTCTCTCACGCGCATGCGTGGGAGAGCTGTTTCCGGAAGATAGTTTTTTCGATAAGTCTTTAGAAGAATGCTATCAGGAACTGAAATCTAATCAGTCATGGGCGGAAACTGTAACGATGAATACTCGTTCTTCCGGTTATGATGAATTTACGATAGAAGCCTTTTACGAGTGTTTGAAGCAATTCTTTATGAAACTACAAAATGAGGGTGAAACGACAAAGTCGCCAAAAGGCGCGATGTCTCACTTTGCCCGATGGTTGAAATTAGAACTAAGCAACAAAAAAGATGGAAAAAGTAAGAGAACAGATACAGATTCAGAAACAAAAATTAAAGTGCGGACCATCAAGCTATGACCCGATTGCTTTTAAGAATTCGATGAATTTGTTCCGAAGATGTTGTTTATATGTATGCCCAAATTTTTGCGTTGACGATCGAAATCGCGAAATCATGAATGAGATTTTTTTATATCTCATCGGAGGGTCGAACGTTTTAGACCGCAGCAAAGGATTGTGGCTATATGGTTCTGTAGGAACCGGAAAATCCTGCATATTGAAAATCATACAGATGTATGACAGGTATAGCAACGGAAAAGACAAAACAGGATATTACCTACAGGGAGGATTCCCGATAGAGGCAGCAGCTTTCGTAGCTAACCAGTATTGCAAGAAAGGCATTGACGGAATCTTAAGTTATGACGGTTCAAATGGAATAGCGTTAGGTCTGGATGAAGTCGGACGAGAGCCTAAGGTAAAGCATTACGGGACAGAGATGGATGTGATACAGTACATACTTCAAATGAGATACGACAACAGGAGAAGTTGTACAACATTCGTGACTACTAATTTATTTCCGGAAGAGATTCATTTAAAATATGGGGAATATATTGCCGATCGAGTTAACGAAATGTTTAATGTTGTGGAAATCGGAGGTAAAAGTCGAAGATAATTGTATCTTTGAAAACTATTATAAAAAAACAAAAAACCATGAAAGAAAAAAAACAGCAACAAGAAGATGATAATCAATTTAACATGAACCTTCTTTACGCACCTGAATTAGAAAAAGCTGTATTGGGTACATTAATGACTGACAAAAAGGCTTATGCGTTAATAAGTGATATTCTTCGTCCAGAATCTTTTTACGAATATCGACATCAACTGATATATGCTGCAATAATTACCCTCGCGGTCAATCAAATGCCGATAGATATTCTAACTGTAAAGGAGCAACTTAGCAAACGAGGCGAATTAGATAAAATTGGAGGACCAGCTTATATAACTCACTTGAGTAGCAAAGTAGCATCATCGTCTCAAACGCAGTATCACGCCCGAATCATTGCACAAAAGTATATATCCCGCCAATTACTTGCACTTGCAACAGATATTCGCTTAAAAGTATTCGATGAAACCCAAGATGTAGAAGATTTAATTTCGGAAATCAGAGGAAAGCTGACTGATATATCCTCATTAAATACGGAACATGATTGTATTCAGATTAACCCCGTGATTGATGAAGTCTATAAACTAATTCAGAAGGCAGCTACACGAACTGATGGACTAAGTGGTTTGGAAAGTGGATTCACTAGATTGGATAAAATGACATGTGGCTGGCAGAATGGTGATTTGATTACTATAGGAGCACGTCCTGCAATGGGGAAAACAGCATTTATTATATCTATGCTAAGAAATATGGCGGTCAACTTCAGAATTCCAGTCGCTTTGTTTTCTCTTGAAATGAGCAATGTGCAGTTAGTCAATCGTCTTATCACCAATGTCTGCGAAATTCCAAGTGAGAAAATCAAGAGCGGACAGCTTGCCTGTTATGAGTGGCAGCAATTGGACTATAAACTAAAAGATTTGCAAGACGCTCCTCTTTATGTAGATGACTCACCACTTATGAAAATGGATATTTTGTGTAATAAGGCACATTATTTAGTAAAAGAAAAGGGTGTTAAGTTGATTGCTATCGACTATGTTCAATTGTTATATAATGACATCAAATATACAGAGAATAGATATTCGGAAATAAATTACTTCACAAGAAGATTAAAATCTTTAGCAAAAGAGCTGAATATTCCTATTATTATTACATCGCAATTGAATCGGGCAATTGAATCTCGTGAAGGGATTGATGCTAAACGTCCTCAGTTAATAGATTTACGTGATAGTGGTACATTATGCGATGATTCTGATATGGTTCTTTTTTTACATCGGCCAGAATATTATAAGATTTTTCAAGATGATCGAGGAAACGATATGCGAGGTATGGCAGAAGTAATTATTGCTAAGCATCGTAACGGTGCACTAGGTGAAATATTATTGCGATTCAAAGGCGAATTCTGTCGCTTTTCAAATCCAGAGGAAGACATATGTATTCCCATGCCTGGTGAACCCATCGGTACGAAACTTGGTTCTTCTTCAATCTCTAAAACCAAAGTGCCATTCTCTATAGATAATCAAATTAAAGATGATGGTCCATTACCTTTTTAAAATATTCGCTGAATTAATTTTCTCTTCAATATTTTTTCTATCTTTGTAAAAGAATGGTGTTGCGCCGGATTTTGAAGAAAAAATCCGGCATTTGTTATTTGTAAGTTACTGAAACACTAAAGTATTCTCTTTGCTATGTCATACTTAATTTAAAAAATTAAAATTATGGCAAGTGAAGCAGTAAATAATTACATAACTAAACGCTACGAACGCTGGCTTGATTACTCTTTGTATCATTGTGGGCTTGCTGGTATTTCAGACGAAGCAACAGACGTCTTGAATGAGGTCATTTGTTCGCTCCTTCAAAAGAAAAGCAGGTTACTGGATAAATTACTTGAGACAAAAAGAAATGGCTATACAGAACTTGATTTCTTTGTTTTGAAGATGATAAAGCTAAACGCATCCTCTCCTACTTCACAGTATAGGAGTAGATACAAGCCCCTGCCTGTGGATGATAATGTAGATTATTCCAGGCTAGATATTGAGGATATTTCAGATGAATCAGAAGATCGAAACGCTGAAATATTAGACAAGCTGCACATAGTAAGGGAAACATTCGAAAGCCTAAACCTTGGTACGACAGCTACCCGCGTTTTTGAGTATCGTTTCTTCCAGGATGGCAATTTCTCTGAATGGGAAGGCCCAGAGACATTGAAACAACTATATGAGATTTATAACGGAGTGCAGGAACTTATTAGAAAGAAAATTAATGGAAGTTCATTGTTCTAATTTGCAATATTATTACTTTTGGTAAAAAAATAACAAAGACATGACTACAGAAGAAAATATGATTCCAATAGAACCTTATCTTAAGGACTTTAAACAATATCTTGACGCTAATTCAAGATGCATATTATCAGCTAAATTCGGCAATGGGAAAAGCTACTTTATCAGTAGTTTTATTAAAGAATATTCAAATGATTATCTGTTCATTCCGATATATCCTGTAAATTATCAAGTAATGGATAATAAAGACATATTTGAATTGATAAAAAGGGATATATTAATTAAACTACTTTCAAGTGAGGAGATTAATATCAATGAAATAGAATTGAATGCGGCTTCTTTGTTCTATTACTTTTTCACAAATAATCAAGAAGATAAGTTTTTGGATATTTTGAGCATAATCCCGGATATAAACATCTATGGAATTGACATTAATATTAGCTATGTTATTAAAAAGCTCAAAGAAGTAAAGGATAAATTTGCAACATATAAAAAACAATTTAAGTCAGATGATGAAACATATGAATCATATATCACCCAATTCGACTCACTAAAAGGTTCAATATATGAATTTGATACTATTTCGCAATTAATTTGTGACATCATTCGAGAATATAAAAATAAGAATCCAACAAAAGAGGTTGTACTAATTATAGAAGATCTTGATAGAATAGATCCTGCTCACATTTTCAGGATACTCAATGTTTTCTCCGCTCATTTTGATAGATATACTCCTGGACTGGTGGAATTTGATAAAACATGTGGAGATAACAAGTTTTGCTTAGATAAAATAGTCACAGTCTGCGATATTAATAATATCAAGAAGATATATGCCCATGTCTATGGAAAAGAGACTGACTTCATTGGTTACATAAGTAAATTTTCAAATAGTAAAGCATATGATTATTCTTTAACGGAGAAAATTAAGGAATTTCTTATTAATACATTGCTAGATAAAGACTTATTGAAATATCCTCAAATCTGTGACAGTCTTTCAGATTTGATTGTATCGTCAATGGATGAAAAAAGCACTGTAAAAAGTAATTTACGAATAATAAAAGAACGTATAGTTAATGCTAATAATTTAATAAGAAGCAAAAGTATAAATTTAAATCAAAGATTTGCAGGAAAATATATAACCTCTGATTCAGACTTTACAAAGTTGTTAGCTTTACTGAAAGCATTTGGATTTAGTTTTAATAATCTTAAAATAGAGTCTACTTTTGATGAATTTGTGAGAATCATAGGTAAATACTGGATATTAGCGGCTATATTTGGAAGGAACATTATTTTTGAACCTTGTAATAACAATATAAAAGTTGCGTATTACCGAGAAATAAGACAAGGAATTGGGGATTGGCTACAGTCAGATCCTATTTATAACTGCATTGATGGTGATCAAATTTTAGACTTTGATATATCAAATTGGGATGCAGAAGCTACAGTTCCATCATATATCTTTGACCAGATACACAATATAGTGAATTATCTAAATAGAGTATTCATTATTTAGATTAAATAAAACACAGTTTTAGTAGAGGAGCTTAATACAGAAAAACAGCCAAGGAGTCTATATTTTAGTTGAAATTCCTTGGTCATGAAAGAAAATGTAGAAATTAAAATTGATCCCCGGAACTATCGTATCCATGGGGACGAAAATAAGCGGCTTATCCACAAAAGCCTGGTTGAATGTGGAGCTGGTCGGTCCGTGTTGGCCGACCGTGATAATGTGTTAATCGCTGGAAACGGCGTCTATGAAGAAGCTCAAAAGCTAGGACTCAAAGTACGAATTATCGAGTCTGACGGCAAAGAGCTAGTTGTAATCAAGCGTACCGACTTATCTACGGAAGATGAAAAGAGGAAATTGCTAGCTCTAGCGGATAACCATACTTCCGATACTTCTGAATTTGATTTGGATTTGGTGATAGAGAACTTCTCGGCTGATATATTGAACGATTGGGAGTTTTCCGTAGACGATATTGAATTTCCGGCCGATATCCCTAATTCTGACGATGAGAAAGATAATAATCTTTATACAAAGAAAATAGTATCTCCAATCTATACACCGACCGGCAATAAACCTGCAATATCAGAACTCTATAATCTTGAAACTTACAATTGTCTGGTGAAACAAATTCAGGATTGTAATTTAGACAAGCATACTAAAAAATTTCTTCAGATTGCAGCTTCAAGGCACATTGTTTTCGATTATGGAAAAATTGCTGAATTTTATGCTCATTCAAACAGCATCATTCAATATTTAATGGAAAATTCAGCTCTTGTCATTATAGATTTTAATAAAGCTATTGAACTAGGATATGTTTGTTTAAAGAAAGAATTGTCAGACTCATATTTGGAGGATTATAGCAATGATGAAAAATAATTGCTTCGTTGCATTGATACTTACACATGGGCGTCCAGACAATGTACATACAGTAAAAACATTACGGAAATGTGGCTATACAGGTGATATTATCATAGTATTAGATAATGAAGATCTGAAGATAGATCGTTATCGCAAAAACTATGAAAACATATATGTATTCGACAAAAAAGAAATAGCATCAGAAACAGATGAGGGTGATAATTTCAATGATCGTCGAGCTATTATTTATGCGAGAAATGCTTCTTTTGAAATAGCAAAAGAAAAAGGCTACCAATATTTTATTGAGTTAGATGATGATTATACGGAATTCTCATACACTTATAATCAATACGGTGAAATGAAGCAGAAAAACATTATCAATCTTGATAAAGTACTTGATACTCTAATTGATTTCAAGAATAAAACATGTGCTTTAGCTGTTGCATTAGCTCAAAGAGGAGATTTTATCGGAGGAAAGCAGAATAATATAGTTCGTGGTGAATTACTTAAACGGAAAGCTATGAACTCATTTATCTGTGATACAAACATGCCTTTTAAGTTTTTTGGTAAAATTAATGAAGATGTAAACACTTATACCTTACTGGGTAGCAGAGGAAATTTGTTTTTTCAGATACCTCATGTCTCACTGAATCAAGTAACAACCCAACAATCAAATGGCGGAATGACTGATATCTATTTGGATAGTGGGACTTATGTTAAGTCTTTCTACACAATTATGTATGCTCCTTCTTGTACAAAGATACGCCCAATGGGAAGCGTGTACAAACGCTTACATCATAGTATTAATTGGAATAATGCTGTTCCCAAAATAATTCCAGAAGGTTGTAAAAGATAGCCTTTCTTTATATTTTGATTATAGAAGATTATTCAAGTTAAAGAATGGGTTATTTCATTTTAGTTTTAGTTAGTTATAGTTTATGACAGAGAAGAAGAATCCGGCCGAGAAGAAAAAAAGAGGGCGTAAATCAGAATACAGAATAGAGTATGCCGATCAAGCTCTAAAGCTTTGTTTGTTGGGTGCAACAGATAAAGAGCTCGCCGAATTCTTCTCTGTTTCAGAGCAAACCTTAAACAAATGGAAAAAAGACTATCCCGAATTTCTTGAGTCCCTAAAAAAAGGAAAGAATATTGCGGATGCTAACGTTGCATCTCGGCTATATAATCGTGCTATCGGTTATTCCTGTAAGGCAACAAAATTTGCAACATCCGAAGGAAAAATAACAGACTCTAAAGAATATATTGAGCATTACCCACCTGATACGACAGCCGCTATATTCTGGCTGAAGAACCGGCAACCGGAGAAATGGAGAGACAAAAAAGAAGTTGATGCAAATGTGAACCTTGGTGATGAACTGGAAGGATTGAGTGACGAACAACTACAGGCTATAATTGATGGCAAAGAAGAAGAGTAAAAGACAAATATTGATTCGTAAAGCAAAGGCTGCTACCATACTCCGCAAACGAATATCAAAGAAAGACTTTTGGGCGTTCTGTTTGTACTATGATCCGAAGTTTTTCTCTAAACGTCTGTTCCTAAAGAAGGTCGCAGAAGCGTTCATGCGTGTGTATGAATCATATTCTGCTGGTATAATCTACCGTCTTGCTGTCAGCATGCCGCCGCGTGCCGGTAAGTCTTATATATCATCTCTTTTTATAGCTTGGATGTACGGTCACTTTCCGGAAGAATCCGTAATGCGTAATTGTTGTTCTGATACTCTATACAACAAACTTTCGTATGATACCCGTGATATAGTTAAGTCAAAACGATATAAAGAGATATTCCCTGATATTCATCTGAAAGGTGATAAACAGAATGTGAAGAGCTGGAATGTGGAAGGCGCTCGCCAGGTATCTTATTTCGGTGGCGGTGTTGGCGGTACCGTGATCGGCTTCGGTGCGTCTATGCTCGCCATGACCGACGACTTATACAAGAGCCTAGAAGATGCGTTGTCTGATAATAACAATGAGAAAGTATGGTCTTGGAAACAAGGTACACACGATTCACGTATTGAGGGAAGCTGCTGTATGATTGATATTGGTACTCGCTGGTCCTCTAGTGATGTCCTCGGACGTATGGAAGAAGCCGGCAAGTATAATGAAATCATCCGGATCGCAGCTCTCGATGAAAACGATGAAACTTTTTGCGCTGATGTACATACTACGGAATATTACCAGGAACTACGTTCTGAAACCGACGAAAGTATTTGGATGGCCGAATATATGCAGGAACCGTTCGAGGCCAAAGGGTTACTATTCCCTAAATCTGCTCTCATGCGTTTTAAAAGTGCTGATATCGCAGGAAAGAAACCTGACGGTGTTATCGGTGGTTGTGATACGGCAGACAAGGGAGATGATGATTTTTGCGCACCATTCGCAAAGGTATTCGGTCCCAAATACTTTATCACTGATGTTCTTTTCACCAAGGATCCTGTAGAAATAACAGAGCCTCGTTTGGCTCAAATGGTTATAGATACGGGATGCGATCAAATGCGTATCGAGTCAAACAACGGTGGACGCATATTTGCTATCCATGTCCGTAAATTGGTAACAGCGGAAAAGAAAGCCTGCACCATACAAGCCCGTCCTACTACACAGCACAAACCAACACGAATTATTATGAAGGCCGGTTGGATAAAGAGGTATTGCGCTTTCCTTGATGAATCAGAATACGCCAAAGGATCAGACTACGGTCGTTTCATGAAAGCATTAACAAGCTACAAGCGCGAGGGTGACAATGCTCATGACGATGCGCCGGATGGCATGACAATCCTTGCGGAGTTCGCAGAATCATTAGGTTTAAAATTCAAAGTGTCTACTCGTAAAGTAGGACGTGGATAATTTCATATTATAATATTGAATATAAATCATATAGAGTTTCAAATAACACATATAAAAGAGTTTTTGCCACAAATATTTGTAAATATGATATACCTGTTTTACTTTTGTTGAAAAAACATGTATTATTATCAACAACGTATATCTCTAAGAGAAATTAAAAGGTTACATGAGCAGAATCTTATTATTGACGCAAAAGATGGCGGATTACTATTAGGACCATCTCATAAAGAAGGTGGAATTTTATTTTTATTTGAGTATCAGGATTGTTTTAGAGTATTCGGTGAAGTTGAAGGTTATGAATACATTGTTAATAAGGAACAAGTTATGAAATACCAATCAATAATTCACGATATAAATAAGTATTATACTCCCCTTGAAAAGTTTGAAGAATATATACCTGATAGTAATATAACAATAATTGATGCCAAGCATCCCATTTTTGTATTTAGAGCCTTATAACTAACCATAATTCACTATGACTAACTAAGCATAAAGCCTTGATTTTCAATACTATTTGATTTTTAACACTTTCTGAGTGCTTTTTGGCAGTTCCCGATTTTCCACATATTTTTGCAGCGTATTTCTACCGTGGAGAATTTGCGGAGCTTTTATTTTGTCATATCGTGAACGTAGTTGACAAGGGTTTACGAGTGGTTACGATGAAGGACAGATTTGAAGCTGATAGGCAAAAAGCGTTATATCGTGGACAGGGTTGACAAAGGTTGTCAATGGTTCACTTCCGTTTACTCCATCGGTGGAATACTCAAAGTATGTAAAACATAGCAATATCAAAGAGTATGAGACCGACAAGAAAATGTGAATTTTGTGGCAAGACATTCGTTCCAAGAAGCGGTATGCAGAAATACTGTTCCGAGGAATGTCAGACAGAGGCAAAACGTCTTAGGAAGAAAAGACAGCAGGACTTGATTAACGGTATTGAGCCTATCATGGATCTGCAACATCAGGAGTATCTTACCTTCTCCAAAGCTGCCATTCTGATGGGATGCACCCGACAGTATATCTACAAACTTGTGGCTAACGGCAAGCTGAAGGCATCAAGATTGAGCAGCAGAATGGCATTCGTGAGAAAATCTGATATAGAGAAGATGTTTGAGGGTCATCCCTACAAGCGTGTGGTTCCTGCCAGCAAGAGCAAGCTCAGTAAAAAGGTAAAAACAGAAAAGCTAACACAAAACCAGGAACCAACAAAAGGGAAAGAGGAGAATGAGGTGCTTGACTATTATTCTGGTGAGGAAGTTATGTCCATTTATAAGGTCAAGAAGTCTTGGCTCTACACCTCCGCCAAACGTAAACAGATACCGATGTGCCGTATCGCTGGCAAGAACTATTACAGCAAACGACATATTGATGAATTCTTCGGTACTGCCGTTGACATCCACAGCATCACCGAGTGGATGACTGCTGATGATGTAGAGGATGCTTTCAGTATGAGCAAGTCGGCACTTAGGGCATACACCTATCGTCACAAGATACCGACTAAGCGAGAGTATGGTCGCACCTATTATTCCAAGGAGCATCTTGAAGAACTTCGCAAGACTGACCTCATGAACGATGACAGCTATTATACCACAGAACAAGTGCAGCAGTTGTATGGTCTGACAAGTGCCAATATCTGCCATATTGTAAGAGTGCATCATATCAGCAAGGTAAAAGTGGGTGTAAAGAACCTGCTTTTGAGGACGGATGTGGAGCGAGCAATGGCGGAAAGAGCAGCAAAAGGACTGTGAAAGCAAGTGATTTCAGCATTATCCATCAGTTACTATGAATAATTGGAGTCACGGAAGCATCATTTTATTCCTTTGCAGCCGTGAAGAGACACTTCACCACGAATAATCATCAATAATACATATCAGTTATGAGCAACATTTGCAAGACCGTATCATTACGTACACGCAAAATCAAGGACGGAAGCATGCTGTCCTATTATCTTGACTATTATCCAGGCTATCGTGACGAGAGCACGATGAAAGTCATCCGCCATGAGTCGCTTGGCATCTACATTTATGCCAAGCCAAAGAACCAGACAGAACTAAAGTATAACCAGAACCTTGCTGAAAGGGCAGAAGCGATACGCTGCCGTCGTTTTGAGTCTATTGTCAACGAGCGTTACGATTTCTTCGATAAGGAGAAGATGAAAGGCGATTTCCTTGCCTACTTTAAGAGACTGGCAGACAAGAAAAACTCCAAGTGGCAACACGTCTATATGCACTTTCGTACCTTCACGCAAGGCAAGTGTACCTTCGGGGAGATAAACGTGGACTTGTGCAACAGATTTCGTGAGTATCTGCTGACAGCACCACAGGGACTGCATAAGAACAGAAAGCTACATATCAATTCGGCAGCCAACTACTGGTCAACGTTCCGTGCCTTGTTACATACAGCTTTTCGTGACCGAAAGATAAAGGAGAACCCGAATGGGTTTCTGGAACGCATCGAGACCATTCCGACAGACAGAGAGCATCTTTCACAAGACGAGGTTATCCGCTTGGCATCCGCACCATGCTCTGCTCCTGCCTTGAAGCGAGCCTTCCTGTTCTCTTGCCTAACGGCATTGCGAAAGAGCGACATAAAGAAACTCACTTGGGAGGAGATACAGCCATACGGCAGCGATGGAGTGATGTATGTCACCACACGAATGCAGAAGACAAAAGACATCGTGCATAACCCAATCAGTGAGGAAGCCTTGGAACTGATAGGCTATTCACCAGATAAACGAGGCAAGGTGTTCCCTGATTTCAAAGACTCCATGACGCAGGCTCCATTGAAGAACTGGCTGAAAGATGCAGAGATAACCAAGCATATAACTTTCCACTGCAGCAGGCACAGCTTCGCCTGTCTCCAGCTCGACGCAGGAACAAGCATTATGGTGGTGCAACGTTACCTCGGTCATAAAAATGTTACGACAACAGAGGTCTATGCCAAGATTTCCGATGCTCAGAAGCGTGCTTCGATGGGCTGCATCACATTGAAGAAATAACTCTCACACAACCTTATTCGTGTAGGACTGTTGGAATGAAGTGTTCCAGCAGTCCTTTTCTCATTTTGTTGGTTCTATTTGCTGTCGTGGATAGAACCAATCCGACAAATTCATTCCAATTTCTGTTGATATTGAGGAGGAACTGCAAATATCCCTTTTCTTTGCCCTTACCTTTGTAGCCAGTAATCAGCAACAACTGGCACTAACGAGCTGTTTCAAGTATGATTCAGAGTATGAAATCATATTAGAACGCTAATAAAGCGTAAAAGAAAGAGTGCCAGAGAACGTAAATGCTGTTTTTACATGCTTCTGCATCTAACTTTGTGGAAGTTTTTGAACGAATAACAATAAAACGAATACAATAATGATAGAAAACAAGACAACTTCAGATTGTACCATCTACGCTTTTGTTGGTACTGCAATTCTCGCCATCTCTCTTGTCGTGGCTATGTATGTAGGCAATGACTTTCACCAAAGTCTGTTTGTCGAGTCAATCATCTTTGTAGGGAGCAACATCCTGCTTTGGGCGATATTCATTTCCATGGTGAATTATCCCTATGAACTGATGACCATTGGTAGCAACAGCAAGACAAAGAAAAACGTTGTAGAAGCAGAGCCAGCAACAGAACAAGAACAGCCAAAGCAAACATTACCACAAACAGAGTCTGTAAAATACATTCATGAGGACTATGCCAAGCGTGTAGAGGCACAAGAAAAAGAAGCACAGGAGGAAAAGGACAAGCGAACAAGAGCCGTACTTGACTATGTACATCGTACCATGTCAAGGTTTCTGTATGAGGAAGATTTGTACAAGGTAATTGAGGCTGTCAAGGAATGGAGCAACGACACCAACTATACCCCGACAGCAATAAACCGTTTCAAGGAGACGGTTGAGAATATCCCACTCAGACACTTTGTCTGGAATATCGCAGAACGTTTGGGTAAGCGTGATTACACAATGGCAATGCGAATAGCCTTTATCAAGGCTTTGTTCCCAAAACCGTTTGAAGGCTTGGACTACAGCACATTGAAGAACCTGAAAGCACCATGCTCCAATGATGTCATTCCGATTGATGAGCCAGTTAATGGTAGACATGATTTTCATGATGTGACGGAGGAAACTCCAGAATAATCCCAATTGTTAGAGTTATTCCTTCGTGAATGACAAATGACTGTCACGAACCTCAGTAACGGAAGCATCATTCTGTTCCTTTGTCCCAGTTTTTTAGAACAACTTGTATATGACAAAGGAATTAACTTTCAACGACCTTCCAATGGTCGTTGCCCAGCTTCGGGACGAAGTGGTGGGCATGAAGCAGATGATCATCAGTCTGCAATCACAGAACAAGCCACACAAGGCGAACACGCACATACCTATGAGTGTAGAGGAAGCATCGGCATACCTGAAAATGCCGATGGCAACTCTCTACATGAAACTTGGCAACGGCAGCATTCCCGCCACCAAGCCGGGCAAGCGTTATTGCCTCTATCAAGATGAACTTGACAAGTGGCTGGAGACTAACCGCAAGAATCCTGTACCTCTCACGGCAGAGGAAGAGAACGCAGCTATTCTTGCTGGAAACAAGCGCAAGCCGAAACCCTTAAACTGGTAATATCATGGATGCGCTTGAAATTTGTAACAAGCTACGCTCTGAGGCTTCGGGCGTAGCCACTTCTGGCATTCCGCTTGACGTGTTCCCCCAGAAGATGCAGCAGATGATTCTTGATTTGGCAAGGACGGAGAACTATTCCATTGAGTTTACCGCTACTTCCCTTATATCCGCTATGGCAGCAGCCGTCGGCAACTCCTGCTATATCCGGATTAAAGGCAATTGGATTACTTCACCTATCCTATATGTCATTCTTGTTGGCAGACCAGGAGTCGGCAAGACTCCACCTTTGAACTTTGCCTACAAGCCGTTGCACGACATTGATACTGAGGAGCACCATAAGTTCAAGGCTCTAAAGAATGAGTATGCAGCCATTGTGGAGAGAAACAAGGGCAAAAAACGGACGGAATGGGAATCGTTACCTCCTGTACCAGTCCTGCATAAGAATATCATGAATGACTTCACGCCAGAGATTCTGATGCGCAATCACGATGCCAACCTCAGAGGTGTGGCAGTTGTGGTGGATGAGATAATGGGGCTGTTCAACACCATCAACCGATACAACAACAGTTCTTTTGTACAACAGATGCTGTCGGCTCACAATGGCTTGCCAGTAGATGTATCTCGTTGTAATCTTGATTGTCCTTTACGAATTGACTATCCTTGCATACAGATTGTGGGAACTATCCAGACTGGTATTGTGCATGAACTTTATGATATGGGATTCAAGAAGAATGGTTTTCTTGACCGTTTTCTGATCACATGCCCAAAAGGTTTGAAGATTGCTCCTTGGGTTAAGGTTCCAAAACAAGATGCTGCAATCATTGAAAGACCATTCCGTGTATGGAAAGAGATCATAGACAAGGCTGTGGCTCTTCCTTTTACGGAAGGCATCTTCAATGTTCTTGACTTCTCTGATGAAGCCATTGACATATTCTATGATTGGCAGAATGAGGATATAGAACGGCAGAATGCCATTACGGATGAAAAAATGATAGACTCACGTGCTGCAAAAGTTCCTTTGAATACGGCTCGGCTTGCCTTGATATTCCAACTGTTCCGTTGGGCTTGTGATGAGTCTCACAAGGATTTTGTTGATGCGGAGTCCGTGAATGCAGCCATACGGATGAGCGATTACTTTGAGAAGTCATACAAAAGGATGGATGATCTCGTTTTAACCGAGGCTACCGACCCTGTGAAGAAACAGGTACTTGACTCGTTGGGAAACAAGTTCGTAACTGCTGAAGCAGTAAAGGCTGGAGCGGATTTCGGTTTTGCAAGACGTACTGTCATGTATATGCTCAAAGACTTCTGTCAGAGAAACTTTATCATCAAAGACAAGCAAGGCAATTATGAGAAAGTTCAGAAGTAGAACCACCACCTTGCACCGTTTGCACTTTGCACTTCTTGCACTCTTGCACAAAAGAAGCTGCATTTTGTGCCAAACAAGTGCAAAAGTGCAGAAAGTGCAAGGTGCAACAAGTGCAGAGCCTTATGAGTGAGTATAGATTCCATCTACAGAAATACAAGCTGGGCAACCGATATGCTTGCCCTCAATGTAGGCGTAAGCGTTGCTTTGCAAGATATATTGACGAGGAAGGACAGATTGTATTTCCTGACAATGTGGGGCGTTGTGACCATGAACAGAGTTGTGGCTACCATTATTCTCCATCTGATTATTTCAAGGACAATCCCGATGCCAACTGCAATGATGATTGGAGATATAAAACACCAATCAAAGAGTGTAGGAAAGAGAAACCTCTTCCAACTTTCATTGAGAATAAGTTGATGGAGCAAACACTGCATGGCTATTCTGTCAATCCTTTGTACCGATACATTTCAATGGTCTTTGACAAGGAGGAGACAGAACGGCTGTTTGCCTTGTACAAGGTCGGCACTTCAAAGAAATGGGGCGGTTCAACTATCTTTTGGCAGATAGATGTCAATGGGAATGTGCGCACTGGCAAGATAATGAAGTATGATGACAAGACAGGACACCGCATCAAGGAACCCCACAGCCTGGTGACTTGGGTACATTCGGAACTGAAACTGCCAGACTTTACACTTCGGCAGTGCTTCTTTGGCGAACATCTGTTGACAGATAAAACCACGACCAAGACTGTAGCCATCGTGGAGAGCGAAAAGACAGCCATCATTGCCACCCACTTCATGTCTGATTTCGTATGGTTGGCTACTGGAGGCATGAACGGATGTTTCAATAAAGATGCAGTCGAAGTCCTAAGCGGTCGGGAGGTTGTTTTGGTTCCAGACCTTGGGGCAACGGATAAGTGGAAAAGCAAACTTCCTTTGCTGCAATCAATATGCAAACAAGTTCTTGTCAGCAATATCTTGGAAGACAATGCCACCGATGAACAAAAGGTCAATGGTCTTGACATTGCCGACTTCCTATTGATGACGGAAACACCGCAGATGGCGCTACAAAGGCTGATAAAGCAACATCCGCCACTCCAACATCTGATAGACAGTCTTGGGTTGGTGCTGGTGGAAGAGTCATAGCAGAGTGGGTAAGGATCTGCGAGCACGCTTGCGTGACGGACTTTCACAAAAGTCCTAAACATAATAGGGACTTTTAGATTCACCTGCTGACGCTGTTCACTTAAAAAGTCCTTCTATTATGCTCAGGCTCCGCCCGAGACCTGTCACCAGTCATACTATAACAATGTTACAAACTCAAACAAGATTCTTATGGAAAGAAACATACCACGTGCCGCCATCCATGTAGGCACAGACAAGAAATCGTTCTCGTCCCAAGTGGGCAACGAGGCGGAACGCAGAGGTTGGAACGAGAAGCGTTACCAACTAAAAAACGCAGACATAGACAAGAACAACCATTATAACTACTCACGCAAGAGACTCAACTTTGAGATAGTCAAGGGTGGAAAGATTGTGCCTCTTGGTTCCCTGTCAGTGCCGTTGCATGAACGCTTGCAGCACAGACTTGATGAACTTGGCTTCAAACCGTATATGGATGCCAAGCGTCCCGACCAAGTTTCAAGGAACAGTCCGAACTGCACTGTCGGCATCATCTTCAGTGGTGACCATGATGTGCTTAACAGGCTTGCCTTTGGTGAAAAGAAACTCAACACGTCAGATCCAAATGCTGACCACAGCAATGTGACGTTACAAAAAGGCATTTATGACTGGGCATTGGACACCTACCGCTTTGCATGTGAGAAATGGGGAGAAGAGAATGTCATCGGCTTTGATGTGCATTGTGATGAGACAAGCATCCATGCCCATGTGCAGACCGTGCCTGTTGAACAAGTAAAGAAACGTGGGCGCATCGGAAGCAAGTACATTCACAAGGATAATCCAGAAAAGGTTCTCTCTACAAAGGAATGGAGAGCACTTCCAAAAGAAGAACGTGACAACTACACAAAATCGGAAGTTGCAAAGGGTGTTGTTGAAAGGGTCTCTTATGCCAAAGTGTGGGGAGAGCGAGCAAAGGATAAGTCACAGTATTTATCACAACTTCATACCGACTATTACAACAAGGTCGGTCATAAGTATGGCTTGGCAAGAGGCTTCTCCTATGATGAACTTTCAGAGGAAGAGAAACGGGGACGCAAGCACAAAAACAAGGTGGTACTTGAGGCGGAACGTCAGGCGAAAGTTGCTCTTGACAAAGTGGAGAAATATGCTGTGCTTGCAACAATCGACAAGAAGGAGCTGACCATTCCTTTTCTCAACATCAAGGTTCCTGTTCAAGAAGCGATGAATGCCGTAAAGAAAGAACTTGCCATCCCAATTCCTACTATTATCGGACAAAAGGCGTGGCGTGAGGAGCGTGTAAACAACATCAACGCAGCTATCAAAGCTCTTGTTGCAGCCATCAATGCAGAACGTGACAAACAGAATGAAGGTGTACGCAAGTCTGTCAACAAGACATACACTTACTATATGCAGAACCTCAATAAGCAGATAGAGGAGAACAAGTCGCTTCGTGCCGAGAATGATGCGCTAAAGACTGAAAACAACAAAGTCAAACAACGCATATCCCAACTTGACGAGAAGGCTGTGGAGCGAGTGACTACTCAACTTGTCTATGCGAAGGAAGAACTCGCCAGTGCCAAAAGTTATAATACCACACTTATGGAAATGTACAATGATTTGAAGGCTCGTTGGAATGCCATTTGGCAGGAGCCAGAAATGACAGACGCATGGAGACGCCTGGAAGTACGCAAGGAAAGAGAAGCAAAAGAAAAGGCTCGGCAAGAAGCCGAAGCCAAACGTGAAAGCATGGCTCGTCAAAATAGATACATAGGAGTGCTTGACAAGTTCATCCATGAGGGACATGAAGCTTTATCATCCTTTGCAAAAACAGACAGAGTCAACTTCAACGAGAAAGAATCGGCTTCCATATACTATGGCATTATGGCATCTGCTGTAAAGCATAATATTGGATTGGACTCTAAAGCCAGTATAGAATCGGCAGCAAAAAGGTTCTTATCTGATATGTCTTGGCATGGTTTTACAGACTTCAAGCAGGAATGTGTCACTAATTGGACAAAACTCTTCGCCACGAATGAAGTTCAATTTACAAACAACGCCATTGACAACTTCCTTACTTTTGTTGACCACATGTCATGCAGTGCAGACACATACGTTTCACTTGGTGGCTCTAATGGTTGTGCCGACCAACTTACAAATTGGGACGGAACACAAAAGGCAGGATTGGGAACTGTTACACGGATAAAACATAGAGTGCTGCGATGATTGTTAATAATAAGGAAAAAGAAGTCCTCATTTTAACTTCAACCGTTTTAGATGGTCTTTATATTGTGACCACGTCATTAAAATGTAAAATAGATAACAATAAAATCATGAGAAAATTATTTATAAGTCTGATGCTGACTTTGACAGCATTCATAGCAAATGCCCAGCCTTCTGCCATCGCCCCACGCGACTATCAGCAGATGCTGAAGAAGGGGATAGATGTAGATTGGTGGGGAAGAAGTGAGAAAAACAAATATGGTGCCTATTCGGAAACGGCTGTAAAGAGATTTGCACAGCAAGGAATCAAGCATGTAAGATTCCGCCTGCATCATTATCGTTTCACAGACGAGGATTTCAAGAGACTGTTTTCGCAGATAAATACCTGCATGCAGAATGACCTGATTCCGATTATAGCCTTCTCAGCCAAACCTTATAAGGAGAATCCGAATGCAGAGGAGCATAAGAATGTTGTAGAGTGGTGGAAGATGATGGCAGAAAGATGTAAGGAACTCTCACCAAAGGTTTCGTTTGATTTGATTGTAGAGCCTTCGGACAAAGTGAAAAAGGATGTGGCAGAACTCAACTCCCTTTATGAGGATTGTGTGACGGCTATTCGCAAGACCAATCCTAAGCGAATCATCTTTATTGCACCTTCGAAACTGTCTCATCCCGAAGGTCTTCAATACTTGAAGATTCCTTCGCAGGGCAATGGCTATCTGATGGCTGAATGGCATTTCTATGCTGCAGGTCCCAGCAAGACAAACGTCAAAAAACGCTGGACTACAGGCACGGCAGAGGAAAAGCACCAGATAAAGAAAAGTATCAAGGTTGCAGTTGACTGGCAAAAGAAAACTGGTATTTACACCTGGGTTGGAGCTTGGATGCCTGGAGATTATAACAAAGGCGATAATTATAGTGTAAAGGAACAGATAGAATTCGCTTCATTCATGACCCAGCAGCTTGATAAGTATGGGATCCCCTTTGCCATTAATGCTGATGATCGATTTTACGATTATCAGGCAGAAAACTGGATTCCCAAATATAAAGATTTGTTGAATAGGATATTCATGTAATATTTGCCATTTTTGCATCGGTGTATTCATAATTGAATGACAGCGTGCAAAAATGGCAAATTTTCGCAATTTAAGTGCAAAGATACAAATAATAATCAGAATGTAATAAGATGGATGTTTTTGTGTGGCAAATCTACATTTCTACAATCTCTCCGTCCTCGGGAATATGGATGCGGTCTGCCTTACCGCACTTCATTACTTCTTCTCTCAGGGCAACACGGGTAACCTGATTGTGGTTGACACCTTCAAGATGGGTTGCCACGAAGGTTGCCGCTGGCGCATAGTCCATTGCCTTTAATACATCAGGAATGTGCATGATGACATGTCCGCCCAGATGGAATTTGTTTCCGCCGGCGTTCACGATGATGACCTGCGGACTCCAGCGGTCTATATTTCTACGTACGCCGCAGTACCAGATAGTGTCACCAGCCAAGTAGCATACTGGTTCTGTCTCATGACGAAGCACATAGCCGCAGGTGTGACCTGCTGCGGGAAGCATCCACCAGTGGCCGTGATGGCTTTCTGTCTTCGACAGACGGATGTCGTCGAAACGTGAGTCTTCGCCAATGATTTCCACATGGGTAAAGCCATGACTAAGGACTGTATTCCGGTCTTGCTCGTCTTGCACAAAGATGTGAACCGACTTGCTCAGCAGCTTATAGGCAGCATCGTCTATGTGGTCAAGGTGCAGATGGGTAAGCAATACGCAGTCTATGTTGTGGACAATATCTTCCGCCTTCATCGGCAGGTCGTGGAGCGGGTTGCGCAGCTTCTGATGGTGAGAGAACGGGAATGGAGCAAACGATCCTTTACCGCCGAGCATGGGGTCAACGAGGAATCGCTTTCCTGCATACTCGATAATGATGGTGGCATTTCTAATCTGTTGAATCTTCATAATCTTAATGGTTTTGAGGTTTTAAATAATGGTGCAAAGGTAGTCTTTAACGTTAAATTTAACTATACCATTATATCCGCCATTTATGTCATTTTGATAAATCAACGAAAATATGTAACTTTGCCCCAAAATAACAGATTATGGCAAAGCAACGACAGCGATTGATAGAAGTGCCGTTTAGCAAGACGGAGTGTGGTGTGGATTTCTTCATCAACACGGCGCACGGCAGAGAGCGTCCCGGTGTGCTTACGGAGTATGAAGCGTTCAAGACCGACTTTTTCGAAATCTTTTTCATCAGGAAAGCAAATGGCTACGTGCTGATAGACTACAGAAAGATAAAACTGAAAGATGGTATGGTGCTCTTCGTGAAGCCCCACCAGCAGCAGGAGTGGCACATCGATGAGAAGGCTCTCGACTATGATTTCCTAATATTCCGCGAGGATTTTATGCGAACGTTCATTGCCGACAAGTTCTTTGTCTATCGTCTGCAATACTGTCAGCAGACCAAAACACCGCCATTTTTGATGTGTTCTGAGGCAGAGTGCAAAGAATATCAGTGGTTGCTTCAGAAAATAGGGGCAGAACTTCGGCAGCCTGAAGCCGACAGCTACCACATAATCGTAAGTGTGCTTTGTTATCTGCTGGCAACGATGAATCGCCATTACGCTCGTGAGTATCAACTTCCTTTTGCGGCTCCCAAAAATAATTACGCCTTTCAGTTTATAGAACTGATGGAAACTCACATTCGGAAGTTGCAGCGTGTGCAAGACTACGCCTCGCTGCTCAAGATTAGTCGAATCACCCTAAACCATAGTGTGATGGCGCAGTATGGAATATCTGCTATGAATTTGCTGAAACAGCGACTATTGGCAGAAATAAAAAACGAACTTTTGTTCACCAACAAGTCAATAAGCGAGATAGCCTATGCTTTCAATTTCCCTGAACCATCCCACCTAATGCGCTTCTTCAAGCAGCAGACGGGCATGACATGCGGAAATTTTCAAGAGGACTATAGGAATGGTGTATATGAATGAGGATGGCGCACAAAATGACAACTCTGTGCAGTTCAAGAATATAATCATCGCTCATAAGCTGTAAACCATATTTAGTGGCAGACAGGTTTATCAAAATGATAGAGAATATATTGTTAATGGTATAATGTGTCTTTGTTTTATGCACTACCTTTGCACTCGTAATCAAAACAAATAGCATGATGAAAGAAATTAAAATTGTAGAAAAATGACAGAAACACTCATTCAAACGAAAGAGGTTCGTGGCATCATGACCAAGTCAAACCTCCCAGTAGGAGGCTATTCGGTGAATCCATACGTGGGTTGCACCCATGGCTGTAGGTATTGTTACGCCTCATTCATGAAGCGCTTCACAGGACATAAGGAAGAATGGGGCACTTTCTTGGACGTGAAGCATTGGCCTGCTATCGTGAATCCGAAGAAATATGCCGGACAACGGGTGGTTATTGGATCTGTGACCGATGGATATAATCCTGAAGAAGCAAAGTACCGCAGGACACGTAAACTGCTTGAGGAACTCAAAGACAGCGATGCGGAGATACTCATTTGTACAAAGAGCGACCTCGTGCTGCGCGACCTTGACCTGCTCCGCCAAGTGAAGAAAGTCACCGTATCGTGGTCGGTCAACACGCTTGATGAGCCATTCCGTGCCGACATGGACAAGGCCGTGAGCATAGAGCGACGCCTCGCAGCCATGCGAAAGTGCTACGAGGCGGGCATCCGAACCATCTGCTTTGTGTCGCCCATCTTCCCTGGAATCACCGATTTCAAGGCTATTTTTCATGAAGTGAAAGACATTTGCGACCTCTTTTGGCTTGAGAACCTCAATCTACGGGGTGGTTTTAAGGCCAACATTATGGATTATATCAAATCACACTATCCCCATTTGCTCCCACTTTATGAAGAAATCTATTCGCAAAATGACCGAACATATTGGAAGCAATTGGAGCAAGAGGCCGCAAAAATGGCGCAGGAGGTTCAATGCAAGTATGTGGATAATGAATTGCCTTACGAGCGAAGTCCCAAAGGACATCCCACGATAGTGAATTATCTTTATCACGAAGAAATCAGAGGGTCAGAAAATACGGGTAAAAGAAATGTGCAAAGATAGTTTTTACTTCGGTAGTTTTGAAGGGTCTTTATATTGTGACTGCGTCAGTAAAATATAAACCTCACTTTCGCAGAGATTTCACAGCAAATGAATTTCTACAATCCTGCCCACTTTACCCGTTTCGTCAAGAACCAGACAGGTGATTTTCCTACTGAGCTAAGGCTAAAACAGAAACAGGAGAATAAATGAAATTGCATGTAGAAGCATAGGTATTACATTTACTCGTTTATTGTCACAAGTAGACTCAACTATAATATGCTTTCTTGACATTTAGAGTAATATGGTGTAATCGAAAGTTAAATACGTTAAATATTCACCTTTTCGTATCTAATCAGAATCCATACGGTCACTTTTCTACCGTTTAGAGCGTATAATACTGATAATCAACTAATAATAGATACTATATATAAAAATAGGTCCAAATTTATTATTCTAGATGTCAATGGAGGATTTTCTATCATTAATAAGTATGCGACTCAAAAGTATTTAAATACATTGGAAAAAATAAATCAAGGACTATTTTGAGAATCTTAGCGCAATTTTCCCATAATCTTCCTTAGTTTTGCCATTTATTATGTGATAAGATTTATAAGAGAAATAACGAAGTAATGTTAGGCGTTTTATATTTTAAGAGAAAAGTATATGCCAGACATTAAGGATATTCTAAAAAATGAAGACTTCGGAAGCATAGTCGGAGATTTATGCGTTGATACCCGAGAGAACCGTAATCCTCGCGAGTATATGGAAGAATACAATGGCGACAGGACTCGACGTAAAGAATCTGTCGGATATCGCGAACCGAAGAAGATCGCTGTATATTCAGAGACAGAAAAAGAAGTTGATCCTGATACAGGAGAAGAAAAGCCAAGGAGACTAGAGGATAAAACTGTAGAAGTCGCTCAAATTGTGACTAATCTACCAAAGAAGATAGTTCGTACCTCTGTTGCCTTTTTGTTTGGTGGTGAAATGACTATCACAGCTGAAGACCCAAATAACGGTTTTACCGAATTTAAGAATATCTATAAGCGTAAACTCAAGATGCAATCAGTTTTGAAAGAGTTTGCTAGAAAAGTTCTTTCAGAAACCAAAGCAGCTATTGTTTTCTATCCAGTTACCCGGGATGATGGAAAAAGCCAATTAAAGGTTAAGATTCTTTCTACTCCTAAAGATAACAATATCGAATGTGAATTCTATCCACATTTCGACGACGACGACGATATGGACGGCTTCATCTATAAATACAATGCAGAAGTCAATGGCCGTACTTGTGAATGCGTGAAGATATACACGAAAGATGTTATCTATTCCGGAGTAATGGACGGCATTTGGCTAGTGAAAAAGACAAAAAACCTCTTTGGAAAGATTCCTGTAGTATATGCCGAAGTAGATTGCCCTGATTGGGAAGATGTTGCCAACTTGATTGATAAAAAGGAAATGAGGCTTTCCCGTTTGTCAGATACAAACGATTATTTCTCTGAACCAATTTTAAAAACCTATGGTCTTGCAAATCTACCAAGTAAAGAAACCGTTGGCAAGGAATTGAACTTCGGAATGGAAATAGACCCTGATACCGGTACATCGTATCATGGTGATGCCGACTACTTAGCGTGGCAGCAGTCCTGCGAATCCGTAACACTCGAGCTTAACCAATTAGACGATGCCATACACTCCGGAGCTTCCAGCCCTGATTTATCAATGAATAAGCTAATGGGATTAGGTAATTTAAGCGGAACATCTCGCCGATTTATGCTGATTGACGCGGAAATTAAAGCCAGTGAGCAGATGGAAATCTTCGGCCCTGCAGTTCAACGTACTGTGTCAATAGTTCAAGCAGGAATGGCTAACATCACACATACTAAGTATGCATCACAGCTAAATGATAATTTTATTGAGGTGGAGTTTGGCAGTATTCTCCCACAAGACCTGGCAGAAGAACTTAAAAATCTTGAAACAGCATCCCAATTTAATAGCAAAGAGACAATCATTAAAAATTCGCCATATACGGATAATGTTGAAGAAGAGTTGGCCCGCAAGAAGCAGGATGAGAAAGATACAGCTCAAAACAACTCATTCCTAGGAGCTACACTTTAACTATGCCTGGACTTTCTTTCTACGATAAACAGCATATACAGAAAGTTGCTGCACAGCAGGCCGTAATAGCCAATATCTTTAATCAGTTTATACTTTCTGTTTCCCCGTATCTCCGTAAATGGTCAGATGCGGGGAAAAACAATGTATGGATAAGCAATCAGGGAATAGAGAGTGCGGTTGACCGGGAACTACTAAACCTTGAATCAATGTTATATGCTAATATTTCCGCATTCCAAAAGGATGGCTGGGAACGAGCAGAGAGGAAGAATGATGATTTTATTTCCCTGTTCATCAAGGGAATGTCTATTTCTAGCGCAACTAAGGATGGAATGTTTACTCATAGCCTATCTGCATTTGAGGATCTAAAGAATGATATAGATTCCAACGGTCTAAAATTGTCTGATAGAGTTTGGAATATTACACAGCAAACGAAATCGCAACTCGAATTCTATCTTGATAGCGGCGTAGTTGCCGGACGTAATTCAAACGGAATCAGTAGTGATATACGGCAAATTTTGCAAAATCCCCAAAAACGTTTTCGCCGGATCCGAAATGAGAAAGGTGAATTGGTTCTATCACAACCGATGAAAGATTACCACCCAGGACAAGGCGTTTATCGTTCTGCATATAAGAACGCTCTCCGGACATCTGCAACAACGACGAACACAGCTTACCGGAGTGCAGACTATGAACGTTGGAGCAAACAAGACTTCGTATTAGGTATTGAGATACATCGCTCGGCCAATAATCGAGGACCGTGCAAGATATGTGATGCGATGGTAGGTAAATATCCGAAAACGTTCAAGTTTACAGGCTTTCATCCTTTTTGTATCTGTTTTGCTACTCCTATCACCATGGAACCGGAAGACTTTGCTGATTTCTTGCTGAATGACACAGTTCCGCAAGGCCAAACTATTACGGATATTCCCCAGGCGGCAAAGGATTTCGTCAGCGAAAATAAAGATGGATTACAATCTGCTTTCTGGTACAAGGATAACTTTACCAATGATGGAGGACTACAAAGAGAAATAGTTTCCCAACCTATTACGAATGAAGTTATAAAGGTTTCTAAACCTAAACGTATCAAGACTGATTCTGAAATTGCAAATATTAAACAAAAATGGAATGAGCGAAAACTCTATAACAAAATAACCAACACAGAGAATGAAATACGCCTGAATAAAAGCTTTGAGACAGGAGTCTTATTTGACAGGAATGGTAATGTTGTAATCGATAAGCGCGGAGCCAAATATAGTGTTGCGTTTACGGATGAAGAATGTGCAAAGATGAAAGATTGCGTTTTCACACATAATCACCCAAGAGGCTGGCAAGAACCAGAAAAGAGTTTGGGACGAATAGGTAACTCATTCAGTCCGGCTGATATGTATCTTGCAATAGCTCATAATGTATCAGAAATGAGAGCTGTAACACCTAATTATACATTCGCTATGAAACGTCCCGAAGAAGGATGGGGAATTACAATTAGTAAATTCGAAAAGCTAGTGAATCGGGAGAATAACAAACTAAGAGCAGAGTTTACTGCTAGAATCAATAATAATACACTATCCCCAACAATGGCTTCAGTGGTCCATTATCATATATTATGGAAACGGATATCTGAAAAAATGGGATGGAATTATACAAAAGCGAAAACTCGTTAATTGGATTCTTTTAGGAAGACGAACTCCCCTTTTTGATCGCTTTCTCTTTTGTCATGTACCTGTGAACCATCAAGGTATTTTACAGGAATGCCATTAGGATATGCCGGGCATTTTAATTTATCAAAATTAAAATGCTTGCATTGTGTACACTTAGATATATACACATTGTAATATTCGTGTCTATCTTCTATATAATCCATTTTATACTTTGACATAATTACAAATATATGCATTTGATTCTGAAATAAAATATATAAGCAGGAAAAATTTACTCCCCTTATATTTTAATAGAAAATCGTTATGACAATCATTGATGCTATTAAAAAGGGCTTGAAAGCCGCAGGTGTAAACGAAAAGTACGCTGTAAAGGTTCAGAAACTCTTCAAAATCGAAAAGGAGGAGGATATTGATACTTATATTGCCTTGTTCAAAGACAATATTCTTCCTGATCTTGAAAGCACATCCACAATAGAAAAAGCGAAAAAGGATGCTATTGCCGAGTATGAAAAGAACAATGGTTTAAAGGATGGCAAACCTATCAAATCGGCTAAAAAGACTAAGAAAACAGTAAAATCCGAAGACGATGATGAAGAAGACGATGATGAAGACTTCGAAGATTTGCCCGCATCTGTAGTTAAGCTATTGAAAGCCCAACAGAAGCAAATCTCCGAGTTGACCGCATCGGTATCTTCTGTCGTATCAACAGTCACAACTTCCACGAAACAGGCATCAGCCAGAACACTATTTGCAGATGCAAAACTGCCTGAAAAGTGGTTTAACCGTATTGATGTCAATTCTGAAACTTCTGTTGAAGATCAGATTAAAGAGTTGCAAGAAGAATACGCTGAAATCAGACAGTCGGTAATAGATGATGAGGTTGCCGGTGGTGATTACAAGCCTAATTCCTACAAGCCCAAAGAACGTTCAGAGAAAGAATGGCTGGAACTAATGGAGGACGAGGAAGGTGTTAATAACGGGACTGCCAGCCTTGGACTTGAAGAATAATAATTAATAATTAAAAGCTATGTTCAGAAAAAAGCAAAGTGAATTTCAGTATGCCCCCGGAATCGAAAAGATTATCGAGGACATTCAGGGCGGTGGAACTATTGCCCGTGCGGAGCTGAAGGGAATCATTGATGAACTTCCTCCGCTTGTTATGGTGGGTAAGGACGCTAACGGTCTTTATCATATTGTTAAGACTGGAAGAGTTACGGCTGTAGCTGCTGCCGATGCGGTGGCTATTCAGGTAGCAAAGAATCATGTGTTTAAAGTTGGGGAAGCGGTTACAATCGGCGGTGCTTTAACTGGAGCTTCCGATGTAATCTCCGCAATCGACAAGACCGCCCCGGCCTATGACACAATAACTCTTGCCGGTCCGATTGGGGCTGTGAAAGTAGATGATGTGTTAGTACTTGTAACTGCTAAAGCTGCTGCCAAAGCTGCAAAGTTCAAGTACACCCCGGAGGTTATCACCATGAACAAGGTTGATGTGACCGTAGCTAACCAGCAGTCAGGTCTCTTGGTGCGTGGTACTGTTAATGAAGCAGTAATGCCCTACCCTGTTGATGATGCTATTAAAGCGTTGCTTCATTTTATCCGTTTTGTGTAATCCATTAATTCATAACTATATATGGAAAGAAGTTTAATTAAACAAGTGAACCGTAAGAATATGGGTGCCCGCCTTAACTCGCGTAAGGTTAAGCCGGTGTTTTTCCCTAATTTCTTCGGTGTAAAGCAGAAAAACTCTCTGAAATGGGAGACTCTTACAGGTGAGAAAGGTGCACCGGTTATCGCTGACGTTATTTCATTCGATTCTTCCGCACCTCAAAAGAAACGTGAAGTTATCGGTAAGATGTCAGGTGATATTCCTAAGACTGCTGTAAAACGCGGTATGAACGAAAGTGATTGGAATGAATACCAGCAACTTAGCAGGGATTGTGAAGGTGATTCGGATTTGAAATCTATTCTTGACCTTGCGTTCAAAGATCAGGATTTTGTATATAATGCTGTTCGCGGTCGTTTTGAATGGTGGTGTATGCAGTTGATGTCCAAAGGTGGATTCATTCTCAATTCAAGCAATAACAATGGTATTGTTACCGAAGAATTTGTAGGCTGTGGTATGCCTAATGAAAACAAGAAAGTTGCTGCTGTGGATTGGTCTAAGTCTACAACGGCCGACGGCTTGCAGGATATTGAAGATACCGTAGTTGCCGCTTCTGCCGAAGGTGTTACTATCAAATATGTAGTGATGCGCAAAGATAGATTTGCTCTATTGAAGAAACAGAAGGCTGTTATCGAAAAGGTTAGGGGCTGGATTAATCAGAAAGAAAAGCTGACTATCTCCAAGAAAGTTATCAATGAGTATCTTGCTGCCCAAGAGAATACGGAAGGTGTTCAGATCGTTCTTGTAAGTCCATCCGTTCGTATTGAGAATGCCGCTCATCAACGTACTACAGTAAATCCATGGGAAGCTGCCAATATTTGTTTCTTGGAAGATTTGCAGTGTGGCGACGTTCAGCATGGACCTATTGCAGCAGAACACTCTGTCGAGTACAAGAAGAAAGCTTCCACGCTGAAAAAAGACTTTGTTTTTATCAGCAAGTGGTCTGAACTGGAACCGTTCAAAGAGTGGACTAAAGCGGAAGCTAACGCAATTCCAGTAATCAATGACCCTGATGCAATGTACATCATGAAAACTGATGGCCAGGCATGGACGGAAGGTGAAGATACTGAAAAAACAGACGAAGAGGGTTATTAATCATCTATTATGGCAACAATCAGAGAAACAATACTGGAATATCCCTCCATTGAGGATATGGAAGGCTTCTTGGATAAGGTAGTCTTCGTTAAGCGGGGTATCAACTCCGAAGCAGAATGTACTGCTGAAAGCATGAAGCAAGTCGGTCTTTGTGTCGCTGATACTTATGCCATGATGGTAAACTCACCGGATTTCAGTGAAAACAAGCTTTCTATCACTCATCCTCGTTCTTTTTATATTCAGACTGCAAAGCAACTGTATATAGAGAACGGGGAACCGGAGAAGGCGGCTAAACTTGGCAAGCGAATCATTATCAAAGGAAGGGCTGGTAACAGATGGTAAAACGATATCCACATACAGCGATAGTCACTATCGACGTTAACGGAAAGACAGTAAACGGTGAATGGGTTCCGGGGAAACCGATTGAAATATCCGTTCCTGGACGTTATGATCCTGTAAGTGATGGTACTGTTGTCTATAAACGTAATTCGGCTGGTGATGAAGCGCAAGTGCATGGTTATTTCTATACCAAAATTCAGCCTCAATCAGGTAGTAAGTTTTTGCGTTTGAAAGTCGCTTCCAAAGGTATTGACGTACCGATTATCTGTTGGGAACCTTATCAATCACATTCAATTATCAACGTATGAAAAACGGCATGACTCCCCTATTCACCTTTGATGAAATGGAACGCTGGTTCGACCATTTTCAAAGTAAGGCAGAAGATAAGATGCTTGTTTTCCTGCAAGCTGGAGGTGAAAAGTTTATCGAAGTGGCTCGTCGGAGTGGTTCATATAAAGACCAAACAGGTAACCTTAGAAGCTCTATTGGATATATAATAGCCAAAGATGGCGAAGTGGTTACAGAAAACTTTAAGGAGGGCGACAAAGGAACTGATAAGACAACCGGTAAGTATAAAGGTCATAGGCTTGCAGAAGAAGTCTCACTGTCGTATACTGGTGGTTATGTATTGGTAGGTGTTGCAGGAATGGAATATGCGGCTGCCGTGGAAGCTAAAGGATATGAAGTCGTTTCAGGGGCTAATACGCAATGTGAGAAATATCTAAGAGATACATTGAAATCTGTTTTTAGAAAGATTTGATTATGGATGAATTCGACGCTGTAGATATAGTCTACGATGCTGTGATTACTGCAAAAACTAATGTTATGATTTACAAGGATGCATCGGAATCGGGTGTTACTAATGAACATATCGTTATCAATCACCTGCAATTGAATGAGCTCGACTTCATTAATAAAGTGCCTGTTAACGTTAATATCTTTGTCCCTTTGAATGAAAACGGCATGCCCCGACGTCAGCGCATGAAGGAACTTAGGCGTAAGGTTAGGAAATCGCTTGATTCAATCAATAGCAATGACGGTACATGTAAAGAAGTGACAGTTCTCTGGAGTGTTCCAATGCCGGACTTGAAAGAGGGCTTTGCTTGTACAAATATTAGATTAGAAATTTTAATAGATCAATAATTATGGCAGGAGAAGTAAGACCTATCGCTATGGGCGTAGGTAAAATTAAATTCGGAACAGTCGGTGACGGTGTTCCAGGAGCGGACCTCAAAGATTTTCCTCTTCCGACAAAAGGAAGTGTTGCATTTAACTTTGCAGATCCCAAGGAAGTGAAGATTGAAGTAGAAGGTAGTGAAGAACCCCTTTATGTTGAGCTGGTGAAAGATACGACAGATTATGTTGAGTTCTCCATCCCTACTCCATCCAATGAAGTCCTTAAAGAACTGGCAGGCGGTGAAGTAGATACAACAGGAGGAAAAAACATTTGGAAAAAGCCTATTAACACTCCCTCTATTTCAAAAACGTTTCAGTGCGAGACATTGCCTAAAGACGGAAAGAAAGTGGTTTATACCATCGTCAATGGTAAAATTGCCTCAAAGATTTCACAGGCCCCGGGATCAGAGCAGGCAGAGTTGTTACTTGTTCGTGTATATATGCAGTCTGCTATTACTGCAGAAGGTAAGAGACAGACCGCTTTCATGCGCGAAGTAGTTAGCATTCTTGAAGGTGGAGAAGCTCCCGCAAATGCAGCGAATATCGAGGGCGGAGAAGCTGCCCCAAGTGCAGCTAAGAAATAACTAATTGGATTCCTGTATAGCTTAGTTGGTAAAAGCGCTACATTGGTTATGTAGATACCGGCGGTTCGAATCCGCCTGCAGGAGCAAACTATTGAAGAATGGAGCCGAAAGTATTGAAAGTTAGTCGCGAATAACTGAATGTATTGCCTGGAAGTACAATGGGCTAGGCTCCTTGAGGAAATTATGAGTATAAAGAACTTATTTCAGCAAGAATCGGAATCCGTAACGGAGCAGCCTGTCAAGATTCCATTTGATTTTACTAACCGAGATTCTATTCCGAAAGGAAAGGATCCCGGTGATTGTATTGTAATAAAGCCTATCACTGTCCGGACATGGTTTAGAATTCGTCCACTTCTCCTTGAAATTGAAAAAGAAGATATTGATAAAATGATTGTTAAAGATGGTGAGCTGAATGCTGATTTTCCAGAATTGATGAATAAATATGGAGGACTACTTCTCGATGTCGTTTGCCTGGGCATTCATAACAAGCCAAGTGATCCGCCGGCATGGTTTAAAAACGCCCTCATTGACAATACGACATGGGAGGATATACGCATATTATTCAATGCAATCATATATCGCATAGGGTATCACCCTTTTTGTACCTCTATCACGATGCTTCGGAACGTGAGCCCGCTACGAGAGACGGAGATAATAGCCGCTCGGAAGAATCTGCAAAGCTGGAAGGATATAACCAAAGCAGATTCTTAGTTATTGCAAAGGAAGCTCTAGGATTAACGTTTAATCAAACGTTGGATAGTAGCTATGGATTAATAGAGATATTACTTCAGGAGTACTCATTTGTGATGAGACAGCGTAATAAGATGACTGACGAAGACGGAAATGTTGAAGGACGAGATTATGAGTGGGTAGAACTTCCGTCTTTTGATGACCCTAGTAAGACAGTCAGGATAAAGAAATATAACGATATTGCTGGAAAGGTCAAACGATAAGGTAATTTGCCATTGTGTTTATATATTAGGTTAACTGTTTTTTTATTAAATTGGTTTAGAGTATGTTTTCTAGTCCCTTGTATCTGTGAAGATATGGGGGATTATTTTTTAATCTCCTGAAGCTTCTGATTGAGAGATGAATTATCCCGCTGTAGATTCTCAATCAATCTTTTCTGATAAGCGAGCATCCCTTCAATTCTTCCTTCATCCTTGCCCTTCTTGTAAGCAGCATTGATTTCTTCTTCTGTGTAGTTCCTTTTATTCGCTACAGATACGTTCTCATTTTCCTTGGTCATAGCGCTAATGAATAGTAATTTATATATTATAGAAAAAGGCTATCTCTCCCCTATTCTTTCCGACCAAGGAACATAATCTATTGCAACGCATTAGGATTATGTAGCAAAGGGAATTGATAGCCTATATTGTGATATAGTAGGCGAATCAACTCCCTAATACGTTGAAATAAAAATCGTTCCTTGGTCTTAGAACACTGCAAAGATGCTTATTCTTCTCGAAATAGCCAAATTTTACCTCCTCTTTATATTTTAAGAATAAATGCTATATGGGTATTCAGAATAAAGATGGTGCGTTATATTTCGCTACAGGTATAGATAATTCAGGGCTATATTCCGGGCGTCAAGAAGCGATGGGAATCATAAAGGCAATGGCCGGTGAAATTACCGCTTTTGATGTATTCGGAGGGATTGGCATTAGTGCGGGGATCGCTTTTACTCAAGCAGCCAAAGAAGCATATAACTTCGAAAAGCAGTTCCAGCAAAGCATGAAAGAAGTTGCAACACTTTCAAGCGGAATAAAAGGCAGTCTTACCGATTTCATGAATAGTGTTATCGATATGACTAGAGAGGTTCCAGTTGGAGCCGTAGAATCAGCTAAAGCACTATATCAGATTGTATCTGCAGGACATGATGGAGCGGATGCTATGAATATTCTAAAAGTATCTGCTAAGGCTGCTATCGGTGGCGTTACAGAAACAGCTACTTCGGCAGATGCTATCACTACAATTCTTAATGCGTATAAAAAAGGAGCTTCCGAAGCAGAATCTGTTTCTGATATGTTATTTACCACAGCCAAGCTTGGTAAGACTACAATGGGAGAACTTGGAAAGAGTATTGCTCAAGCTGCTCCTATTGCCTCGTCCTTTGGCATTGATATCGAAGACGTGCTAGCAGCTGTCGTATCAATAACTAAACAAGGAGTTCCAACAGCCGAAGCTATGACTAAAATACGTGCGGCAATTATGGGAACGGCTAACCATTTAGGTGATGCAGCCTTTTCCGGACGTTCTTTCCAAGAAGCATTACAGCTCATCTATAACGAAGCAAATGGAAGTACCACAAAAATGAAAGAGTTATTAGGTACTGACGAAGCTTTACAAGCCGCCCTAATGATAACCGGACAGAATGCAGTAGGTGCTGCGTCCGATCTGGATCAAATGAAAAATGCAACAGGTGCAGCAGAAGCTGCTTTCAAAGAAATGTCTTCATCAACCGAGAATCAAATGAAGCTTCTTAGTAATAATATAACAGCAGCCCTTCGCCCGTTAGGACAGGAAATTTTGAAAGAGATATCCAGTGCGGCACAATCTATGAATGAAGCCTTTGCTGACGGAAGCGCTCAAGAAGCATTGAAAGAAATAGGAGCATTAATAGTTGTTGTTACGACTGCCCTTGCAGGATACAAAGGCAGTATTCTTGCTGTAAGTACTGCTAAGCAAGTATATGCAACGGTAACAGCAATTGTAAATCGACAGCGTGCTATTGAGGCCGCAGATTTAGTCCTAAAGAAAGGCTTGTATGCTATTGAGGCAACAATGATTGCAAAGAATACATCTTCTCGAATCTTATTGACAAAAGCTCTCAAAGCTCAAACTATTGCACAACTAAAAAATGCTGCTGCAATGTTAACTAATCCTTATGTATTAGCTGCAGCTGCTTTTGCTGGACTTGGCTATGCAATTTATAAATGTGCTACAGCAGAATCAGACTCCGAAAGAGCTATGAAAAAGCATAATGCTGCTATGGAGACTCAAAAAAAACATTTTGATGAATTGAGAAATAAGGCAGAAAGCCTTGTTAATATTATAAGAGACGAAACATCCAGTCAATTTGATAAATTAAGTGCATACAAACAACTTCAATCTATAATGCCAAATGTTTTAAAAAATCTTGATTTGGAGAAGATTAAAACAATGGAACTCCATGATATTTTAAAACTACTCAACAAAGATAAAAATGAGCAATATGTTATGGGGATTAAGGTTAGAGCTGTTATGAAGCAAGAAGAACTTGATGCAGCTACCGCTGAATGGCAAAAGGCTATCGATGAAGCTGAAAAAAACAGAAAAGATGGTATTGAGGATCCCGGATTAAGTATAAAAATTGGACGATTAGCCAAAAAGAAGAATGAAGCTGCAGAGTCTGCCCGTCTTGCAAAAGAAGAAGTAGAGAAAATAAATGAAATTCAGAAGAAAGCAAAGGAAGAACAAAAGAAAGAAGAAGAAAAAGCAGCCATTCAAAATAAAGCCTTTTGGACAAAACAAAAAGATGATGCTACGAAAGCATTGGAATCAATCGCTTCAGCACAAAAGAAGCAAATGGATGCTGGAAAGTTCAAAGGGATAGATTCTGCCGTTATTACTTCCTACAAAGAAAATATCAAGAAGCTGAAGGAAGCTGAAAAAGAATTAAAAGTCTATGATTCATCTTCCAAGCAGGACGACCAAGCTCACAAGCTCCGTGAAGAACAGGAGAAGTATAAACTCCTGCTAGATAAGCAGAATAGAGAGCAGCAGCGTATGAAAGAGGACTCTGCAAATGAACTCGAACAACTTGAAATCAACAAGCTCAAAGAGAGTAGCGAAAAGGTCCTTAGACAAAGGAAACTCAATCATAATCTAGAGTTACAGGCTATCGAGCGTGAAGCAGAGGATAAGAAATTACAAGAAATTGAAAAAGCTCGTTCAGCTTTCGAAGCTAATCCACAAAATAAAAAGAAAACCTTCAATGCATCAGCATATGTCAAATCAGAGCCAGTAAAGAAACAGTTTGATGCATTTGATAAAGTTGCTAATGAAAAAAAGGAAGTTACAAATACTAAATATAATCGTGGAGATGACTTATCCGAACTGTTGAATCAGTATCAGGATTATACAGATCAACGTCTCGCAATTGAGAAAAAGTTCAATGAAGATATTGCTACCCTGCAGGAACAACGAAAACAAGCTGTAAAGAATGGAGATACAGATCAAGTAGAACAGATTGATCGTTCCATAGCCCAGGCGACAAAAAACAAGGGAATGGAATTGATGGGCCTGGATTACGATAAGTTGAAAGAGTCTCCGGAGTATGTTCGTGCATTTGAAAATCTGAAAGAAACGTCTTCTGAAACTCTTAATTCTCTGCTGACTCAATTAGAGAATGCAAAGAGTACGGCTGCCAAAGTTCTTTCTCCGGACCAGCTTCGCGAATATACTAGTACTATTCAATCAATTATGGATGAATTGGATTCACGTAACCCGTTTCAATCATTATCTGACAAGAAGAAAGAACTAGCAGAAGCAGAGGAAGAGTTAGCTAATGCGCAAATTGAATTAGAAAATGCTAAACAGACTCAAGAAGCTGTAAAAGGTGGTGCTAAGATTGAAAATGGTGTCAAGTCCTCTAAATTCAACGAAAAGACTGGTAAAATTGATTCCACAAAAGCTTATCTGACCGAGGCACAGGCTTTGGATAAAGTAAAAGAAAAGACTTCGAGATACAATGAGGCGAAAGATAAGGTGGTACAGAAGGATGCTAAGGTAAAGAAAGCAGAGAAAGATGTAAAAGCACAGTTAGATGAATTATCAGACGCATTAACTGATGTTGGAAAATCAATCGGTGGACCGGCTGGTGAAATTATCTCATTGATTGGTGAAATAGGGACCTTTGCATTGACTGCTATGAGTGGTGTTGAAATGGCAGCAGATACATCGGCTAACGCTATCAGTACAGTTGAGAAGGCATCTGTTATTCTTGCTGTTATTAGTGCAGTAATACAGGTAGCGACGAAGATTTTCAGTATGTTCACTAAGGATGATACGACCGAGAAATATGAAAAGACAAAAGAAGCATATGAATCCTACATCAACATTCTTGATCGGGTAATTGAGAAACAGTTAGAACTAGCAGAAACTCTTACAGGAGATACTGCAAACGCAGTATATGAAGCAGCCATCGCTAACATAAAATTGCAAAGTGAGAATGCAAAAGTATTAGGTCGGCAGTATCTAAATTCTGGTGCTTCTGGAAAGTCTCACTCAAAAGGGTACAGCGAGGTTGAAGATATGTCAGATGAGGGCTGGAAACAAGCAGCAGAGGCATTAGACATGTCCGTAAAGGAATTTAAGAAGAAAATGGGTGGTCGTATGACTGGCCTATTTGATTTGACCGATGAACAACTTGCGGAACTTCAGGAACATGCCGGTATCTTCTGGTCTCAACTTGATTCAGACACACAGAAATTTGCCGATCAAATCGCAAATGGTGTCGGACAAGTGGCAGAGGTATTGGAACAACAAATTGCTGATACAACTCTTATTGATTATGCTTCTCTTCGTTCTGACTTTCAAGATCTACTAACAGACATGGATGCTGATAGTGCTGATTTCGCCGACAATTTCGAGGAATACATGAAGAATGCTATCGTAAATTCTATGCTTAAAGAAGAATTCATGGACAGCTTAATGGCTTGGAGAGAAAAACTTAACAATGCTATGGATGACGGTATGACTGAAGATGAGTATAATGCACTGAAGGCAGAAGGGCAACAGCTCTCTAATGAAATGAAAGTAAAACGAGATGCAATGGCAGAAATGTTCGGCTGGAATGATAACGACGATGAGCGTGAGGCATCAAAGAAAGGATTTGCTTCAATGTCGCAAGACTCTGCAGATAAGCTAGACGGTAGTTTTGCTGTAGTGACTTCGCATACCTATTCTATAAATGAGGAAGTTAAGAGTATTAATTCAGGAACAGAGAAAATAGCAGAGAAACTGTCATATCTCATAAATATGGATAAGAATATGGCTGAAATGCTTCGATGTAATGATACTATTGTTTCCCATTTATCGGATATCTCCAATTACACATCTAACCTTGTGGAAATAAGGGAGTTCATGTACGCTGTAAAGCTGGGAATAGACACGTTAAACACTAAAGGTATAACACTTAAGCGATGAAAGGGCAATTACTAATAGACAGAATAGATGCTTATATCAGTTTGGGTATATGTATTACAAAGGGAAGTTATAATAACCTGGTAGCATTTCCAGCCATGAAGGAACCGGACAAGAATGATTGGCCAGAAGAAGACGGACAGGAATTTGATCTTTCTAGTCCTATATTGGATACGGCTGAAGTAAGCATTGAGTTTGCATATATAGGCAGTTTGGGTATTGGTGGACTGATTGATATACTTTCTGACTTGAGTTATCATGAATTTTACTTTCCCTTAATCGGCAGGAGTTATAAGTTACGTCTGTCTTCCCAAAGCAACTATGTTATTAATCCGAGCCTTGAAGTTGCTAAATTTATTTTTAGTAACGACTTCCCCCGAGAAGTCGATTACGAATACCAGGAGCCCGTAAATGAGCTTCCAATGCCTAAAGGTTACGAGATTGATAACAAAGACTTATCCGATTATGGCGTAGTCGTATTGCAAGGTAGCAATGCTGAAATACTAAAGGCTCCGACGGTAAAAAAGAACCTATTACAGAATTTCAAACGTCAAGATGGAGCAATCTATGACGGTGAAGTTGTGAAATTCCAAACCAAAGAAGTATCTCTCAAATGCCTGATGCGGGCCGGGACGATTGAAACGTTCTGGCGTAATCGCGATGCCCTACTCTATGATCTCACAAAACTGTCTGCTAAGACAGATAATGAAGGATATGAGTATTCCGATGCGGAACGTATATTTTATTGTGATGAGTGGAGTGAAAGCTATCCTTGCTATTATAAGAGTTGCCAGACAAACAATTTTCTTTTTAATAATGGGGTATGGTGGGAATTTACCTTGAAACTTGTATTTACTAGTTTCCGGATTGGAGAAACAGACTTCCTGCTTGCATCCGAAGCAGGAGAATTTATCATAACAGAAGATGGAATATTTTATATTGACTTAAAAAATTATGCCAATTAAAAAGAAAAAAATCAGCGAATTAACGCTTGCTGATAGCATGGTAGGATTGTACACTATTGGCGTTAAAATGGTGAATGGCGTACAAACAAGTGTAAAAGTTAGTCTTGAATTCATAAAGAAAGCCTATGATGACGTAGTTGCAGCAACAAAGAAGGCCAATGACGCAGCAAAGGCGGCTGATGATTCCCGAACCCAAATAGAAGCGAATGAAGATACTCGACAACGCAATGAAGCTACTCGTATCGATGCTGAAAGAAATCGTTCAAATGAAGAACAAGCCCGGTCAGCTGCAGAATCAGTACGTATCATAAATGAGAATACCCGTAAAGCAGAGGAAGCAGCTCGTGCGACCGCTGAAGGGCAACGTGTATCTGCAGAACTTAGCCGCGTTGAAACAGAAAATAAACGAGTGTCAGATGAACAAACACGTAAAAGTAATGAAGATGCACGTAAGACCGCTGAAACAGGACGTTCTTCTGCAGAATCGGAACGTGTGAAGGAAGAAGACAAACGAAAAGCGGCTGAAACAACACGTTCTACAGCTGAAACAGATCGCGTAACAGCCGAAGATGATCGAAAAGAAGCCGAATCCACGAGAGAAACGAATGAAACTGCACGTGTGACAGCCGAAGATAATCGCGTTACTGTCGAATCTGAACGCGTATCTGCTGAAACAGACCGTAAATCAGCGGAGACAGCCCGAGTATCAGAAGAAAACAAAAGAAAGTCCGCTGAAACAGAACGTAAATCAGCGGAGACAGCCCGGGTATCCGAAGAAAATAAAAGAAAGCAAAATGAAGATACCCGCAAAGCTGCAGAAGATACTCGTTCCTCAAATGAGACTAGGCGTGTCTCTGCTGAAACAGAACGTGTAGAAGCCGAATCCCAACGTAAGTCAGAGTATAGCGGTATTATACAAGAAATGACATCTGCTACAGGAGATGCTACCGCACAACTAGAACTTGTAAAAAAAGCTACGAATGATGCAAATGCTGCCAAAAACGCATCAGTTGAACAGACTGCTCTTGCAAAGAAAGCTACTAATGACGCTAACGCAGCAATTATAAGTATTAATGCTGCCAAAGAAGAAACCCACCAAGCAACAGAAGAGGCTAACGCTGCCAAAGTTGCATCGGAAGCCCAAACAGCTTTAGCGAAAAAAGCTACTGATGATGCTAATACAGCCAAAAACGCATCAGTAGCGCAAACAGCTCTTGCTAAAGCTGCCACAGATAGCGCAAATGCGGCAGCACAGGCCGCCAATAACGCAGTTTCTGGAGTTGATGCTAAAGTAAAAGATGCAGTGGATGCACTTGTAGCTGGAGCACCGGAAGCCCTCGACACGCTTATTGAATTGGCTAATGCCCTTAATAATGATCCGAACTTCGCCGCTACCATGGCAACAGAGTTAGGGAAGAAAATCAACGTTTCCGATATTGTCAACAACCTAACAAGTGGTGGTACTGGCAAGGTCCTTTCTGCCGAACAAGGGAAGGTTTTGAAAGCAGCTTTGGATACACATAACCATGCAGGAATATACGAACCTGTATTCTCAAAAAATACAGCTTTCAATAAGAACTTTGGCACAACTTCCGGAACTGTTTGCCAAGGAAATGATAGTCGACTAAGTGACGCACGTACACCTAAAGCGCATACTCATAAGAAGTCTGAAATAAGTGATTTTCCAACTTCTATGCCAGCAAGCGATGTGCCTGCATGGGCGAAAGCTGCAAGTAAACCATCTTATACAGCTTCCGAGGTTGGTGCGTCCCCGTCGAATCATACTCATACAGGGGTCTATCAGCCAGCAGGAAGTTATGCAGCGAGTTCGCATAAACACGAAGCAACGGATATTACTCCGGATAGTACTCACCGCTTTGTTACTGATGCAGAAAAAAGCACTTGGAACAGTAAAGCTGCGGGAAACCATAATCACGATTCAGTATATCAACCTAAAGGTAGCTATGCACCGTCTTCTCATAAACATGCAGCAACTGACATTACGGACGATTCTACACATAGATTTGTCACAGATTCGGAAAGATCTACTTGGAATAGTAAGGCGGCAGGAAATCACAACCACGATTCAGCATACCAACCCAAGGGTAGTTATGCTGCAAGTTCTCATAAACATACAGCGACGGACGTTGAAGAAGATTCGACTCATCGTTTTATGACGGATGCAGAACGTACAAAACTTAGCGGAATAGCCTCCGGAGCTAATAATTACTCTCATCCGGCTTCTCATCCAGCATCAATGATTGAAGAAAGTACTACAAGAAAATTCATGACGGATGCGGAGAAAACTTTACTAAGTTCTCTCGGAACTAATGCAATTCAATCATCTGGTCAAAGTTTCGGACAAAATTCATATATTAAGTTCAATAATGGTCTATTAATCCAGTGGGGAGTAAAGGCTGGAGCTGTAGGATTCTCCTCATTATATCTACCTACAAGTTTCTATGATACGAATTATATCGTACAACTAACGGGAGTATCAGCTAATACAACAGAGATTATAGTGTATGCTCCAACAATATATACTAAAACAGTTTCTTCATTTAAAGTAGGTACAAGGTATATAGCAAGCGGAGGAGAAATAGCTTGGACAGGTTGGCAGTTTACTTGGTTTGCAATAGGTAAATGGAAATAATTTAAAAACAAATATCATGAAATATTGGAAAAATGGATTCTATGACGAACCGGTAGACGGTTCGGTAGAAATTACGGATGAATATTATCAAGAGTTACTGGCTGGTCAATCTACCGGCTTGATAATAACTGAAAGCAAAAAAGGATATCCTATTTTAGTTGTGCACGAGGCTACTATCGAAGAAACCAGAGCGCAAAAACTTGATGAATTACGATTGTTCGATTCATCTGAAGCAGTGAATCAATTCAGTATAAACGGAGTATTTGGATGGCTGAATAAGAATACTCGTGTAGGGCTTATGAACTCAATTAGTATTGAAAGAGAAACTGGACGATCTGAAACAAGTATTTGGCTAGGTGATACGCAGTTTATTCTCTCTATCGAGAAGGCCGTTAATATGCTGCAACAACTAGAATTATATGCCCTTGCGTGCTATGACACAACACAAAGGCATATCAACGCTATCAATCAATTAGAAACAAAAGAAGAAATTGAAGCATACAACTTCAAAACTGGTTATCCCGGAAAGCTCAACTTTGCCGGATAACCTATCGTATAATCGTAGTTTTCGATTTCCTCAATAGTCTGCAATGATCTGACTGCTGCGATGTGCGATTGTGTCACATTGTAGCAGTTTAATGCATACATTTCAATCTCATTCAGCATTGGTAAAGCGTCAGGTATAGGGATAACATACTTCACTGCATCATACCACAGGATTGTATGCGTTTTCCCTGCATTTTTCTCAATCGAAATTGAGTTAAATAATCCAACACGTGTGGATTTGTCTAACCACATACTTTCCCCTTTAATTTTAAAAGAATTGACATCGGCCGATTTGTCAAATATCTGTATTTTAGATATTTTCATTTTTCGCACTTCTTCGATGTCGTACTCATATTCTACCAAAATCGGGTATCCATTCTTACTTTCAACTATCAGTAAACCGTTAGACTGCCCATCTAATAGCTGATTGTAATGCTCATCCGTTATTTCTACTGAACCGTCTACCGGTTCATCGTAGAATCCATTTTTCCAATACTTCATAATATTTGTTTTTTAGTTATTTCCAACGCCCGATCGCAAACCAGTCCCATGATTCTTGTGATAATCCAGTAGTACCCTCACTTGCATAATTTCTATTCAAATAAAATCTACTAACTGTTTTATTTATTGCCAAAGGAGATGATGAATATACGGCGGAGTCACTACTAGGCTTATATACAGTTGCAAATATTTTATATTCAGTATTATAAAAAGATGTAGGCATAGTCACACTATACGAAGCTGTAGATGAACCTCCAACTCTGCCCCATTGTACAAGTAATCCATTATTGAATTTTGCATAACCGTTCAAGGATAGGTTTACGCTCATTGCGTTCGATAGATCAGCTAAAGCATACGTAGTCCCGAGAGAACTTTGCCAAATAATTGTGGCAAAAATCAATACTATTTTTCTACTAAAACAATTCATAATCAAATTGATGTTATAATATTTCCTACTTCCATCTTCCTATTGCGATCCATCCGAATATCTCCCCAGCTTCAATTGTTGGACCTACCGAATAAACTTTGAAATAAGATATATTTTTCCCATTTATCATTTTTACTATCGAATTCATAACAGAAGAAATAGCAGTAGTTACTACAACATATGAGGTATTATAAAAACTAGTAGGAAAGTAAACTATTTGATTTACGCCATTTCCTCCAGTTCCCCACTGAATCAATAACCCATCCGGTAGCTTATAATATCCGTTCTGGGATAGGCTTTTTGTTGTTACATTGGAAAAATCTTTCAATGCGGCGTTCGTCCCGAGAGAACTTTGCCAAATTACAAGCAATAAAAGTAATACCAATTTTCTACTAAATCTATCCATAATCAAATTTATGTTATAATATTTCTATTTCCAACGGCCTATAGCTATCCAAAAGAATTTCCAAGAAGTAGGATATACTACATTACCACTTGTATATGTCATACCACCTTTGAAATAAGTAGTAGCTTTAGTGTTAATATAAGGGCATAAAACGACGGATTCAGCAGTAACGGCATATTCTGCACACATTGATATTGAATAGTAAGTGTTTAAAAAAGACGTAGAAAAAAAATAATTAGTAGCCCCTGAATACCCACCACCATATCCCCATTGGATTAACAGTCCATTTGGAAACTTACAGTAACCATTCTGTCCGAGGTTCTGTGTCGTAACATTGGAAAAATCTTTTAACGCACAATTTGTCCCGAGAGAACTTAGGTGAATTAAACTATATTTTGAGTGATTTCTTTTAAATATTTTTCATTTGGATTTATTTCGTGACAATGCAGTTGATGTTGTGTGTAATATATTATTTTATCAATGATTCGTCTATCATTTCCTTACTTTTATGCCTATTATTCAATACATTTCTATTTGACGTTTATATTTTAGGATATAATTCTAAGGACATGGTAACTTTATATAATGATGATAAGGAAATAAAAATCGAAGTAAAAGATGAAAGCTACTCTTATGAAGCTATCATGGGAGAAGATACACTCACTTTGTATTTTTCTCATCCTGGATACCTGGAAATACCGGTCGGCTCTTGGTGTGACTTCTACGGGAAGCGTTATTCTTTGAAGAGGGATAGCAATTTCAAGAAGAACGGTGAACGTAACTTCGAATATACTCTGATTCTGGAAACTGGGGAGGCTGATGCTATGCTGTGGAAAGTACGTCATACCGTTGACAGAAGTATTAAATTCTCATATACAGCCAAGCCACATGAACATCTACGTCTACTCGTTGAAAACCTGAACCGTCGGAGTACCGGTTGGAAAGTCGGTGATTGCATTGAAGGAACGGAAAAAGTAATCAACTACAATCACACCTATATTCTTAATGCTTTCAATCAACTTGCAGAACTATATGAAACAGAATGGCAGATCATTGAAGAAACGGTTGAAGGAAAACAAATTAGGACTATCCATCTGCGTAAAGTTGAGTATAACAAGGAAAACCCTTTGAAACTGTCGTATGGTAAAGGCCACGGTTTTAAGGTCGGTGTTGGTCGCGAATCCGGGGATATACCACCCGAAATAATTTTGGTAGAAACTACAGATCGCAATATTGATTATTCCACATACGGATCTAAGTACCTGTTACTTCCAAAGAATAAGACTATCCGATTTGATGGAATCAAATTTGAGAATGAAGAGGGCTTCGATTCTACTAAGGCGCGTATCTATAAGACCGATGCGGATGGAACTTGTGTCATGCGTGCCGATAAAGAACTTACAACAGCAAAGGAAGATAGTCTGGACTGTACAGCTATTTATCCTTCCCGTGTCGGTACTGTCAGTGCTGTTATTGAAGTGAACAAGAAGAATAACTTCTTTGACTTTGTAGATAAAGACATTCCTGAAGAGTTGAATTTCGAAGATTGTCTCATAGCTGGAGAAAGTATGACTGTCATTTTCCAAACCGGCATGCTTACAGGCAAGGAGTTCGAAGTAAAGTATATCCATGAAGCGAAAGACAAGAAAGAGGCACGTCGATTTGAAATTGTTCCGCAAGAAATCGATGGGATAACAATGCCGGAACCGGAAGTCTGGCGCCCGAAGGTTGGTGATACATACGCAGTGTTCGGAATGCAATTGCCGAAGGCTTATATCTGTAATGACAGCACACAAACAGGTGCGAGCTGGGAAGCTTTCAAGGAAGCAGCTAAATACCTCTATGAACATGAAGATAAAGCATTCATATTTACCGGGACATTGGACGGTATTTGGGCTAAAAAATGCTGGTTGGAGATAGGCGGTAAAATAGTACTCGGAGGGTATGTTGATTTCTATGATACGCAATTTCATCCGGAAGGTTCTCTTATTCGCATGATCGGAATCAAGCGCTATATTAATAATCCATATTCTCCGGAAATAGAGTTATCAAACGAACCAGTCAGTACATCCGTTTCAAGTGATCTGAATAAGATTGAGACGAACAAAGTAGAGGTAGATATCAAGCATAAGGACGCCCTGCAGTTTACTAAGCGTCGGTTCCGGGATGCAAAGGAAACGATGTCCATGCTTGAAGATGCACTGCTGAACTTCTCCGGCTCTGTCAATCCAATAACCGTTTCAACCATGCAACTGCTTGTAGGTGATGAAAGCCTGCAATTCCGTTTTGTCAATTCAAAAACGAATCCAGTTCAGGTATCTCACAATATTACTTATAATGCCAGCACAAGAATACTGAACGCTCCGGCAGGAATCCTTCAGCATTTAACACTCGGCATTAGTTCTCTTTCTTCTTCACATAAGGCAGACGAATATAAGTACTGGGATATGGCTGAATACAATTCTCCGGCACTCATTGACCCGGAAAAGAAATATTATCTATATGCTAAAGTTGGCAAGGAGAATCAAGCTGGAACATTCCTCTTGAGTGAAACAGCTATTAAAATAGAACAGATAACTGGATATTATCATTTACTCACCGGAGTGCTTAACAGCGAGTATGAAGGTAGTAGAAGTTTTGTTCAGCTATACGGATTTACTGAAATTCTGCCGGGCCACGTAACAACAGAAAGAATCCTTTCTCCGGATGGTGATACATATTTCGATCTAGTAAAAAGTGAGATCGGCGGTAACATTCAAATAAAAGCAGGTTCTTCCGGATTGGAAAATCTGTCTGAATGGGAAGCTGCTCATCAGGAAATAAAGGATGCAGCTAAAGCGGCCAAGGATGCTGCTGATTCAGTGGAAGGACTTCATAATTATGTAGATGGAGCCTTCGCTGACGGAATTATAGACGAAGCAGAAGCAAAAGCTATTGAAAAGTATATCAATACTGTCAACAATACCAAACAAGCTATCGAAGCAACTTACAATAAACTCTACACAAATGTTTATTTATCCGGTCCTGCAAAGATTGGTTTGCTCAATGCTAAAGTTAGCTTAATGGGGAGTATTGAAAGCCTGATTAATACTATCAATGCCGCAATTTTCGACGGATTTACAACATCTGAAGAAAAGAAAGACGTGGATAATAAATTCACTCTTTTCAATTCTGCCTATGCTGATTTTAATACTGCTGTTGAAGCCGCTAATAAGGCTATACAGGACAAGCTAAAGGATTATTCGGATGAAGCACTGAAACAGGCAATGCAGGCTTTAGAGGATGCTGCGGATGCTGCTAAGGCTGCGCAGGATGCTGCAACATCAGTTGAAGGCTTGCATGACTATGTAGATGGCGCATTTGCGGATGGCATTATAGACGAGGCGGAAGCTAAAGCGATTGAGAAATACTTAAATACAGTCGGAAATACGAAATCTGCTGTTGAAGCTACATATAGCAAACTATATGTGAACGCTTATCTGGAAGGCTCTGCTAAAACAGATTTACTTAATGCCAAGGTTTCTTTGTCAGGTGCAATTGACAATCTTATTGCTGCAATAAATACAGCTATTGCAGATGGACAAACGACTATTGAGGAAAAAAAGAATGTAGATGATAAGTTTACTCTATTCAACTCTGCTTTAGCTAGTTTCAATACAGCCGTTGAAGGAGCAAACAAAGCCATACAAGACAAACTGAAAAGCTATTCAGATGAATGTACCGCTGATCTGAAAGTGCTCAATACTCAAATCTCTGCACAAGTTACGCGGGTCGATAGCTTAACGCAAAGGATAGATACTGCCGGTTGGATTACTACAGCTGACGGTAATAAGATATATGCTTCTAAAGAACTGGAAAACGGTAATACGCTTATATCTTATATCAACCAGGCGGCCGGAGAGACTACGATTCACTCATCTAAAATTAATTTGGAAGGTGCTGTTACAATCACCGCACTGCATAGTGATCTGCAGACAATGATTAACTCCAAGATTGATCGAGACGGATTGGGTAAATTGGCATTTGAGGATGCAGTTGAATATGCAAAACTTGGTACTACAATTGTTGTAGGCGGGTATTTGAATACTGATTTGATAAAGGTTCGCAGGATAGATGCTGACTCCGGGTTCATAGGTGGTTTTACTATCGAAAATGGACGTCTCGTTTGGACGCGTTCAGGGTATTTTGGCGGAACATCTCGTAGTTTGAAATTAGGTTCTGGAACGGCAAAAGAAGGCGTTGTTAACGTTACTTTCAATGCAGAAACAGACGGACGTTTTGGGATCGCATCTATTGGTTCCAATTTTGGTGGAGCTTGTATTTATGCTTCCAGGAATCTAAATGCATCAGACAGAAGCTACCCACTGGCTAGTACAACATACGCCGGCTTTTTTGATGGAGGAGTTTATGTGAAAGGTTCTTTATCGAGTGAATTATGCCTTGCCGATAATTTTGGTTGTATTACAAGCCGGAATTCAGATGGAAGTATAAACTATTACCAAGGAATTGATTTTGATTTTGGTAGTAATATGAAGTTCAGAAAAGGACTATTAGTATCAATCGCTTAATATTAATGATTATGAAATTAAATTTAAACAAACCTTTAATAGATTTTAGAGGTAAGGAAGCCATTAAAATAGTCAATGGCAAGGAACAGAAGCAGTTTCTTCGTGATATGGTTTCGGAAGCGCTTTATGCTGCCGGTATGAATCCTCAATCAGGTATGGACATGGCAAAAAAACTACGTGCCTACAATATGCTCCAACAAATCATAAATAACCGAGGAATACTTGAGATTACAACAGAAGACGCTACTCTCTTAAAGGAGATTTGTGCAGATGTCTTTACGGCAGGTGCTTTCGGGCAAATTAATGAACTAATTGAAGGAGGAGGTAAAGAATGAACATTACATCAACTAACAGTACTGCCACAACTAAGGTTACGGACGCTATCAGGATTAAGTACAGAATGTCAACCCGTGGTACCGAGGCTATCAAAGATATTACTGCCGAGATTATTAAGGATGAAGCCACAGTAGGTTTCTTCAATACTTCGCGAAATGGAGTAACCGGCTTTTCTCTACATGAGGATCACGGGCTAACCTTTGGCGAAGTGAAACAAGTATTTCAGACAGCTATTGATGATTGTAGCGAGGTATTGAAATGAAGTATTAATATTTTAGATATATGATTATGGATTATTTCAAAAACTTACTTATTGGATTGGTTACCGGTATAGCTGCTTATCTCAATCCTATCTCTGGGGAAATCAAAAGCCTTATTGCTGTATTTGCCCTCAATTTCATTTGTGGACTGCTTACTGCACTCCTTATCAATCATGAGAGTTTTTCTTTTAAAAAGGCTTGGAGGTGTATCGTAGAAGCAACTATTTTCTTTGCCTTGGTTAGCTGCATCTACTTTATTGGTGAACACAAAGGAAATCCGGAAGGTGCGCTACAATGTGTTTCATTTATTACGTATAGCGTTTTCTATTTCTACGGGGTGAACATTCTAAGGAATATCAAAGAAATTCTACCCAACTCTAGCAATGGCCATAAGGTAGTAGCTTTCTTGCACTATGTATTAAGTGTTGAGTTTATAAAGAACATCCCCTATTTAACGAACTACTTACAAAAAGGAGGTGCAAAATGAAAGTACTAATTGACAACGGGCATGGGGAAAATACTCCTGGCAAACGTTCGCCGGATGGTCGGCTGATGGAATGGGCTTATTCACGTGAGATTGCCGATATGGTAGTAGTCGGATTGCGTAAGTTGGGAATTGATGCCGAGCGCATCGTTAAAGAGGACACAGATGTTCCATTGTCCGAGCGATGTCGACGAGCTAATGTTATCTATAAAGAAACCGGGAAGAAAGCTATCCTTATTTCTATTCATTGTAATGCAGCCGGCTCCGGTGCTAGTTGGATGAAAGCAAAAGGATGGAGCGTATTTGTATCGAACAATGCGTCAGGTAACAGCAAGAAGTTGGCTGACTGCCTGAGCCAAGCAGCAGAGTGTGTTCCAGTTCCCATTCGCAAGCAGACGCCTGGGCAACTGTATTGGCAACAAAACCTTGCCATCTGTCGGGATACAAATTGCCCGGCAGTGCTCACAGAGAACTTCTTTCAGGACAATAAGGAAGATGTGGAGTTCTTATTATCTCCACGGGGGAAGGATGCGGTTGCACGGATACACGTCGAGGGAATTGCCAAATACCTGGAATTATGAAAGCCTTGATTTATATAACCATGTTCCTGATGTCGGGAATATGGTTGTCATCCTGCAAGACTTCTCGCAATATTGATATACAGAAGCGGGTTGACTATTCCGGTGAATTTCAGTATCTCCTAAAAGTAATGGAAGAATTGCGTTTAGGTCTAAGCAAGCAAACGAAGATTGTGAATGACCGATTAAGCGATTTGAAGATAGAGAATACGATTGTTTATCTTTCACCACCTGATTCAACAGGGAAACAATATCCGGTGAAAGAAAGTATCACTACTGCAACCAAGCAGGATCAGGAACGGACGGAAGTTGATGAAACATTATCTATAACATTACAGCAGCTTTCAAACCAGTTGGATACTATTAGTAATAAGGTCAATGCTGTTTTGAATCAGAAGGAGAAGATGATAGAGCTTTCTTGGTGGGACATGCATAAAGATAAAGTGTATATAGGTATCATAGTCTTAATAATAATTGGGGGAATAGTGTATAAGATAGTTGAAAAATAGTATATTTGTCAAAAAAATAAATTAATTATGGAAACATTGTTATTATTACTTTCTTCAGGCGTTATTGCAGCATTTGTCGCTCAATTGTATACAAGGAAGAATCTAAAGACATCACAATACATTAATGTTATAACTTCAGAGCGGATAAAGTGGATTCAAGATGTTCGTAATGAGTTTTCTGTATTATTGTCATCAGTAATTTTTTATCTCTTAAATAGTAATAAGATAATTAATGAATCTTCAATGGTAATAACTCAAGAACTCATTGATCTCGTTACTGAGGAAGAAATAGAAGCCATGACTATAGAATTTAATAAAAACAAGATAATTTCAGATACTATAAAAGATGAGTTTAAAACAGGCTTAAGTAAAAGAGAGATAGTTGAAAAGTCAATTCTATTAAAAATGAAATTGAATCCGAAGGAGGATGCCGAAATTATTTCCATTTTAGATGATATAATAAATACCTTTTCAATTGTTTCATTCGATGTGAGTTATCAAAATATTAGATATGAGGTTCTTGTGAATGAATGCCAGAATATGTTTAAGCGAGAATGGGATAAAGTCAAAGATGAAACTAGAAAAAAATAGTAGAAGTAACCAAACTATTTCTTTATACCTTCTATAAAATACTAGAATCATTAATCTTCATTTTTTCTAATAATTGACAGAATAGTATTCAAGTTAAAAGAATAATAGTATATTTGTGAATAGACGTGGATGTCTGTTGTATCATCTCCCTGCTGAGAAAAATTGCTAGATTTTGAGTTTGAGAGATAATACGCTATTTACTCCAAAAGGAATGAGCCTCGACTAAGTGTAGTCGGGGCTTTTATTTTTGAATAACTTTCTCTACTTTTGCCTAAAAATATAAAGTAATGGAAGAAGAACATAAATACGACCATGAGTCTGTTCAGGAAATTCTTACTTGGGCACAAGATATATTAAAGAATAAGGCTTATCCGAGCGAAGAATTTCAATTAGATAAAGCCGCTCGTATTGTTGATTGTGGCGCATTTTTAAGTACCATGATACAAATAATTTCCAAAAACTGGGAGAACCCTACGTTCAATACAGCTATTGACCAGCTCCGAGAGTTTCGTCTAAAATTAGAAAGTAATAAAGAAGAGGTAGCCGAATAGCTATCTCTTTGTTTTGTAACCCTCCCTATCAACAGCACACAATCAAACTCCCTAGAAGGGTTACATAGGTGTTACTGTTGAGTTGAGAATAAAGTTCGGCATGTACATAATAAGAGAAAAGTAGTATGTTTGCATTGAATACAATTATTTTAAACAAAAGAGTTTGTTTGTATATAATTAATTTGTACTTTAGCCCCGTCAATTAATTATATTTAAAATATGGATCCCTTTTCATTGTGTAATTCGTAATCGGATTAAGGTTTAGATTAACCTTTTGGCGCATGATGCCAAAGGGGATTCCATTATTCACTATATATGAAACCAACAGTAGAAGATATTTTGTTACGAGGATATTTCCCGAAAGAGTTACCACAACCATTTAATACGTTTAGTTTTGGTACAAAATATGCTATGATTAAGCGGGAAATGGATAAAATAGATACAAAAAAATATCCATCATCTTTCCCTTGTAGGTATTCTATAACCAAAGGTAAATTGTCAAGAAGATATATCGGTATCCCCAACCCATTACACTATATGAAATTAGTTGAGCAAGTAGTTGATACCTGGGATGAAATAGATCACGTTATAGATGCATCGCCTTTCTCACAATCTAGACCTTTGTATCATAAAGAATTATCTAGGAGAAGTTTCTCAACATCATGTAAGGGCGTTTCTGATTTTAGAGAAAAATGTTTGGAAGCTTCATTTGATAAAAAAGTTGAGATAATATTAGATATTTCGAGATTCTACCCTAGTATTTATACTCATTCTGTCCCATGGGCTTTATTAGGGAAAGAAAAGGCTAAAAGTATTTACAATTTATCTAAAAGAGAAATAGCTTCTAAAGTTGATAGTGGAGATAGGGACTGTGTGATTTATGATAAGGCTGATAAAATTGATAAATACATTAGAAATTGTCAAGGTAACCAGACGATAGGTATTCCTATTGGTACTGATATTTCATTTATTATTTCGGAATTAATTTGTTCTAGGATAGATAGCTGTATTAAAATATATGATAATAGCATAGTAGGGTGCCGTTATTTTGACGACTATTATTTTTATGTTGATACTTTATCAAAAGCAGAAGATTTATTGAAATTTATGCAAGGATTGCTAGACAAATTTGGATTATCAATAAATGAAGAAAAAATACAGATCAGAGAATTTCCTTTTGAGTTTGAAGATCAATTTGCCATAGATTTATCCAAATTTAATCTAAATAAAATAACAGATACAAATCTCAGAATATATTTTAGTTTGATTTGGAAGTTTGCAGAAAAGAATCCGAGAAAAATCGGACAAATATTTCGATATGGATTACGAGTTTTTGATCCAAAAAATCCATTAAGGGTAAAGATAGAGAGCCAGGAATGGAAAACATTTGAGAATCTTCTTTTTAAAACTATAATGCTTGATCCAAGTATCTTGAATATCGCTTACAAAATATTAGATTCATATTCATATTTATTAAAGGATGATTCAAAAAAGAAGCTAGCCCGTATTGTAGATTGTATTTTTCGAGATCATATTCCACTAAAACAAGATTTGGAAGTATCTTGGGCTCTTTGGTTGTGCAAAAGGTTCGATCTGCCAATAACTGAACATGATAGTGTATTAATATTGAAAATGGAAAATGCAATATCCTCTTTACTTTTATTAGATATAGTAAATAGTAGACCGGAGTTCAGTCCAACCTCCTTGCTGAAGTCAGAAATAGAGAATTTAGCCCATTCGTTTACGGAAAAATCGCTAACTGATGAGAATTGGCTACTTTTATATGAAGGGGTTTTAAAAGGTTGGATCAGTAGAAATGACTTGATAGATAGCAATCCTTTCTTTAAAATACTATTTGATTTGAAAGTATCTTTTTATGACTGCAGTCCAGAGGCTGATTACTCATCAAGCAAATATATTTTATCAATCAAAGAATCTCCTGATAATAATATTGAAGAGAAAGCAAAGATGATATCAAAAAAGATATATAAAACGGTGCTAGACTATAGAGCCATGGATATTGCAATGGAAGAAAATTATGAAATAACGGCTGAGTCGATTATTGAGGATTTAGAAGATAAACTTGATGTTGAACAGCTCAAGAATGAAATATACGAATCTGTATTATTGAGTTTGATGGAGGGTGGGAATGTAAATGAAGATGAAATTGTCGAAAGATATCTAACGGAGATTAATAATTATATATCGTTTTATTAGATGTCTTTTTAGTTTAACTTAGAAAACGCTAATCGCTATTTCGTGTAATTGAATTTTTTATCAATAACATTAATATATTCATTATCTTTGTGTTAAATAATAAAAGTGTGTAGTGAGTATATTTTACTACCCTCCCCTATCTTTGTTTTAATGGCTTTGTTCTCTCAGGCTACTACGTCACATCTATTGTTTATAGAGGCCAATTGAGTGGGTGTTAAATTAATTTGTAAATAAAATAAAACATGGTTTTAACCCATGTAAAGATGGACAATGGAGTGGTATATACATTAAAATCCTTATTAGTAAAAATTATGGAGGCTATTCTGATTGTATAGAGGGATTTTAGCCAATAAGTGAATTTAAATAACAGTTTGAAGATGACATTTGTTACCTCAGGGAGGTGCAAATACGTCACTACATTTTCAAATCTAAAAAGAAATATTAGACTATCAATTATTAAAAGGGATATATTAAATGGAACAATTTTATATTCCTTCATCTCTCATAGAATCTCCCACCACACGACCGTAAAAAGTCGATGCTGGGTGTTTTATAAGCTCTTTGTTCAAGTCAATAGCTTGTTCCAAATAATCTTGTGCTGGTGAAGAAAAACCGGCCTTTATACCTTCGTCTGCAAATCTAAGCGGCAGAACGCTAGATATATCTATCTTATGTATCTCTATTTGCTTTTTCATAACTCTGAATCTTTTCATTAAGAACAAAAGAGGTCAGAGTTTGCTCACCACAGATACTCGTTTTTAATTATAAATAGTTTTTTCCTAACCGTCCAACACTGCTTCTTCAAATGTCATACTTGTAATTTTAGAGCAAGGATATAAAAAATAGACGCCCTCTCCCCTATCATATAAAAGCTATTTCAATCTGTGGAATTTCAGTATTACAAATTTCAATTCTATTAAGAAAGATATTTTCGTAATTCTTCGATTGCCTGTGATGCGCTTCGGACTATCACGTACTTATTACGGCAACTTTCAACCTGTTTTTGAAACTCTTTTTGATATTCTGATTGTTTCCCCACCTTCGTTTTAAACTCTATACAGAGAGAAGCAAAGCCCTTTTTGGGAATAAGTACGATCACATCAGAAACACCAGGCTTTACTCCTTGACGTTTCAGGTTAGCAGCTTCACGTATATGACGGCTTCCACCGTTCGGAACGGCAAATATAAGTTTGTCAGGTATATTAGGGAAATATAGAGGAATAAGTTTAAAAAACTCTGTTTGTATGCGAGCTTCCTCGTTATTATGTACTTCTTTTGAACGTGGAGGATTACGCTGATCTGCATAGCAATTATAACACATAAAGTCGGTACCAGTTTTAATAACCGATACCGTTTCTCTTCCACATAAAATGCACTTTTCTTTAGTCATTATTCAAAATAAGCTAAATTGTATTGGTCTTCTACCTACTACTGCTATCGTTCTCTCATGAATTGGGCACTGCGAAGCATAGGGACATCTCCCTGACATAGCAGAAAGATGCGCTCCATGCCATTCATCCCAATCTGTTACATTATTAGCAGAGAGGAAAGTTATCAGTTTCATGCAGCAGAAGCCACGTTCTTTCTCTTGACCTCCTGCAACTTCGAATAATCCATTACTCTGTGGACGTTTCATTCAATTCTATTCTGTTATGAATTAGTGTAAACACCTTCATCACAATTCTCAATGCGTGACTGACATTCACTTACTACCTCTTTTAAAATCTCCGCACACTCTTTATTTGAGTAGTTTTGCAGCAATTCATCGATATGCTGCATTATATCATTTACTTCCATACGCTTTCTTTGCCATTTTATTGATTAACTTTATTGTCTTATCACTCAATTTGCCATTAGCGGTTGTAACGTGCTGAATGGACTTATGCAATTGGATTCTATTCATATCTAAATTGATTTGAACTATGCGGTAAACAAGAATCTACCGCATAGCAGATTTATTATTTATTTCTCGACGCTTCCAAAACAGGAAGGTTTGTTTCCGTTGGTATGTATATCACAGTTTTATCATTCAGATTGCTTTGTTGACGTACCCACAAATATTGGATATATGCAGGAGTAATACTTCCATTTTCAATTTTAATCGCTTCGGCAGCACCTTTGGCACGTTCGATTTCAGCTTGGGCATTCAGTTTTTCAGCTTCCAGATTAGCTTTAGCTTCTTCAATCTTTATTTTACGGTTTTGTTCTGCTTTAGCGAATTCAGCCTTTCCAGACATTTCTTGCTGCCAAACGTTATAATAAGGGATGGTAACAAAACATCCCACAAGAATTGCGACAAATACGATAGCCGCCAAAATTCCAAGTTTATTCATACTTTCTAATACTGGGTTTTATAAAGCCGCCCAAGGCTTATTAGTTTATTATTATTATATTTGCAAAAAACAAATATATGTCAACAATATATCGTAATAGAACAATCCGCCCTTCAAGTAGACTTGAAACATCTGTATCTTATAAAATCAATACAGAGAAAGTCACGACAAATGATACATTGGTTATTACCATTAACCATGAAAGTGAGAATTTTCATAAAGAATTTTCTTTTTCAGGAGAGAAGGTTGCAAACCGTTCCTCAATACACTTCAGATATATCAATGGAGAAATCATTTGGTCACCAGTTCAGCCTGATTAGATTCATATCTTTGCAGACTTAAATTATTCATCATCATAATCAGTATCAAAGATACGTGCAACCATATCGACGATATTTTCTTCAATATCCTCGGTAGAACCAGTTACAGCATTAGCAATGTTTTTCTTCTCTTGAATTATGCGATAGACCTTTTCGTCAATAGTGCGCCGGCCAAGGAAGTAGTAACAGGTAACAGAGTCTTTTTGCCCGATACGGTGTGCCCGGTCTTCGCACTGACAACAATCAGCATACGTCCAAGGGAATTCAACAAAAGCGACATTACTTGATGCAGTAAGCGTTAAACCAACTCCAGCCGCTTTTATCGAGCAAATGATTATATCCGCTTTTGGATTGTTCTGAAAGGCATCAACCGCTCTTTGCTTCTCATCCTGCGAATCTCTACCGGTAACAGATACAGCAGTGGGAAAGTAACGTTTCAGTTGATCTACAACTTCATGAAGCGAACAAAAGAGAATTATCTTCTTTCCATTCTCTCGGAAGTCTTTCACAAATTCAATAACATCGCGTACTTTTCCACGTGCGGAGATCTGCCGTAGAATATTGATACGTACCATGACTTCCCCTCGCAGAGCCTTTTCAATCTTTTCATCGTCGGCATCCTTATATTTCTGTAGATACATAATAAGATCACGCTCTGCATCCATATACTCCTTACGATTAGTAATTTCACATGTATTTACCTGGCGTATCTTATCTGGAAGATCTGTAAGGACGAGAGACTTTTCACGACGAAACATACAATATTTCCATAAATTGAAGTTCAATTCTTTCAAATTCGATGCTTCTCTTTGTCCGGAGCAGTACCGGTTAACAAATGGTTTGTAGCCACCGAAATCATCCATACGGTTTAGAATTGCCAGCTGTGGAATCAAATCTTTAGGCCGATTTACTACCGGTGTTCCTGTAAGCTCTATCACCCATTCTTTACCTGTACAAATACCCTTGCAAAACTTTGCCTGTTGAGTAGATGCAGACTTACAGCGATGGCTTTCATCAATGATAACAGACTTGAATAAATTGATTGAGTTTCTAAATTCCACATCGCGCAGCGTCCAGCCTTCGGCTTTCTTTATGCGTTGTACGAAGTATTTCTTTAGTGATTCATAGTTTACGATAAAGACTTGATGCATTCCTGTTTGATAAAAGAAGGTCCATGTATCACGTACTTTATCTGTGAGTACCATCGCCTTTTTATCCGTAAACTTCTCCCATTCACGTTGCCAGTTGATTTTTAATGATGAAGGGCATACAACAAGACAAGGAAAAGCGTCTGCGAGGTTAATTGTTGCTATACTCTGCAATGTCTTACCGAGTCCCGGTTCATCACAATTCATAAACCGTTTTAGTTCTAGTCCTCGAGCAATGCCTTTAAGCTGATAAGGATAAGGCTGGATTTTCAAATTGTGCGGAACGGTTAAATTCGGCAATTCCGGAATATCATAAGCGATATCCTCCTCCTTTTTTTCTGTACCATTTACCCAATTGATATTCTCAAATTGTCGTATTTGATAAATCATTCTTTCAAGGTCAACTCTACTCCGAGCTGGAACTATCCAAACTTTTTTTGCACCGTCAAAACGTCTTCCTGGAATTTGTCGGACCCTATCTACAATGGAAATTCTATACTTGAATGATAATTCAAAATTATCTCCTTTTAATTCGATATTCATGATTTAGAGTATTTTATAGGGGGATAATCTCCCCCTATGGTGATTGTAAGTTATGCGGTCGCGTCAAGAGGTGCAGGAGCATCTATCTGTTTTTTTCGCCCTCTCTTCTTCGGCTTTTCTTCTTCCATTACGATAGCTTCTTCCGGTTCATCGGTTTCGAAATCGAGACGTTCTTGTCTGATTCCCCATTTCTCTTCAAACAGGTAACTTTCTACTTCAGCATCGCATGCAGCAGCATCAATACTCAATTCTTCATAGTAAGGGTAATCTGCATCAAGGAGAGGAACGAAGATTTTCAAGTCAACGACTTTGCCGGACTGAAGAAGTTTGGATCCTATGATAGTTATTCCGGAAACCCCATCGACACTGTCGTTCGCATAACCTGTAATAATATAGTTTTCTAAGGTTTCTGCATAGCCAGGAGAAGTAAAACTATCCTTATCGATTTTAGATGCTTCCGGCTGCTCACACAATACGACAAGATGCAATTTAAGACGGCTAAACGCTTCTCTTAAATCACTGTGAATAATCTGATCACAGCTCTTGTTTATTACATTTGTGTAGTTTGATTCAGAAAAACGCTCATTGTACACTACATTCAGCCGATCTTTCTTAACGACTGCCTTTTTGATCTCATTTTTTACTTGTTCCATAATCTTCTTTAGTTGATAAAGTGATAATACTAAACGTTGATACAACTCCCATGACGGCGGCCGTAGTTATTTCTCTTGATGTTGCATCTTCTCTTTGAGAGAAAGATAATGCTGTAAACAGGCCGATAACGGCCAGTCCGATTGTGATTTTTTTCAGGGTTCTCATAATTATTACTTTTTATTGTTATACATACTGGCCATTTTCATTTCCTCTTTTGCTTTACTTATCACAGTTACGCACCATGATAATTGATGTGTTGCCGTCCGGTTACAACGTTCGCACCAATCAACGAGGTATCGTTCCTCCCGACATAAAGAACTGATTAGGGCATTTATCGCTGTTGCTGTCGCTTTCGCATTTTTAGCTGTATCAACGAGCGTTTGCATAACCTCGGACTTCATTGTCTCATTAAGCCAATATTTCGAGTCTGCAAGCAGTTTGCCGAAGCGGGCAACATATACAGCTAAGTCATTGCCACGTTGTACAGCCTCTGCCGCATCTTCACTCATAGTAATATTGAGAAATGAATCTATATTGGTTAATTCAGCCAATATCTGTTCTTTTGATGTAATAAGTAAATTCATATTATTTTTATGATAAAATATAATCAGACCATCAATTGCCACCATTTGAAAGCAAGGTCCTCGTATTTCTCTTTTCCTCTGATATATGAAGGATGGCTACGATCGGTGATAAAATGCTTGAATATTTTGCAATTCTTTTTTGAGATTGCATAAATGAAATCCTGTTCACTTCCTGCAATATCCATATACCAGGCACGGGAACGATCCCAATCGAAAAAATCAATAGCTTCATCGAACTGTGCTTGGGATTCCGCAAAAGTCGTTTTTAAATCACCTCCAAAGTTGAAAGTAGATAGCCACCAGTCCCACTTACACCGCGTATCAAGGTGATAAGCAAAGTTCCCGTAATAGAACTCCTGCTGCCTATTAACCATAAACCTTTGTGTGTCAGACTGTGCCAATACAACAGCTAAAAACTGGTCTTTCTCCGCTTCCTTTCGGAGAGCTCTACGCATCTCAAGGCCTAATTCAAACTCTTCTTGTGTATATACATAATCATCTACCATCAGCTTGTCATACCGAACACGGTCATTCTCTGTGATAAGAGCATCTACAAGCGTACCGAATTTGAAAGCTTTCTCTTTATCCCCGTATTGAGCACGGGGATAAAGATAGTTTTTGAGTTCTGTCAGATCTGAATTGCTGACCTCTGTACGTGAGTAATATGAATCAGGATTTGACATAATTATTTAGCTTTTACATCTGCTTCATAACGGATGAATTGTGATTCAATATGTGTCTGATCTTTACTGTTTGCTTTCTTCTCACAGTATACAGTCATCTTTTTAAAAATCTTCTCTAACTCATCAAAAGGAAGAGTCTGCCCCTCGCCTATCCACCACATCTGAAATATTTCCAGGTATCCTTGCTGATGAAGAACAACAATCTTTTCTTTTACCTTAGCGTTTGTCGGTGGAGGTGCAACAGATGCAGCAGCACCAGCAAAAAGATTACCGATTGAGCTTTGTTGAGTTTTCATTGCAACCTCCTGCCTATCTGCTTCTTCCTTTCTCTTTAACTCTTGTAATTGTTTGGCTGCCTCTTCTGCTTCTCGTTGTTTGCGCAATTCTTCTGCTTTTGCGGCTTCTTCTGCATTTGCCAAGCGAAGCTGTTCCAGTTCAGCCAACTCTTTACGCTTAGACGGAATACGGTCGATAAGATCTTGTTTAACACTTGAAATTTTAGCCTTATACTGTTGAGCGTATTGCTCATATTTACCCAGCAATGTATTTTTGCGAATCTCTGCTTTTATCTCCTTATTGATATAATAGGTAGCATATTCAGCAGTGAATTTATCAAAATGAGCTTTCGGGTAATCAGTTTGGAAAACAGTTATACCGATTACTTCTCTATCAAAGTTTACATAAGTCAATCCCGAAAAAATATTCTGCAGCTCGGTTACCTTAGAAGATAGATATGAACTGAAATAAGAAAGAAGTCCATTTTCTATTGCTTGTTGATAGCTTACCTTTTCATTATTGATTAATACTCTTTGCTCGGCTTCTTTCTTTCTCTTCTGCTCTTCTTCATATTTGAACTTAGCATACTCATTGCGCTTTGCTACAAGCTTTCCGGGGATTGTAGAAGAATCCTTAGGATCAATTTCTTTTTCTTGTGAAGTAAAGAAAGAACGAACTTTGTCGAATATCTGCGTGATGGGCTTGCGACGTTCGTCCATATTCTTGAGAGTAGTATTTACTTTTTTCAAGAAGTCAGCTGCAGCCTGATCTATCGTTTCATTCATACCTTCTCCCTCGATTGTATCAAGGAGAGCCTGTCCTGCTTCATTACATTTTTTTACGGATAGAGTATTCCTTCCCATAATTTCGGGAAAAGATGAAAAAATGTTTTTTACTTCGTCTATTTTGATTAATTCTGTTGCCATAATCGTTTTCTTAAATTGGTTAGTAATAGCTAGAAGCCTCCGTCTGCATCATCGTCAGATACTGCCACTTGAACGGGCTCCGGAGCGTCTAATTGTTTTTCTTCCCCAAAAGGTATTTTGGTATCATCTGCAGAGGCTGTAGATTGAACAGGCTCATTAACCTTTTCTTCATCGACAATGCCATAATCGATAACTTCTTCATCTTCCTGCTCTGTCGCCATCATAGTATACTTTCCGGTACGCACCTTGGGGTAAGCATCAAAAGCGTGCTTTATCATCTTGTTCTCAAGGAATCCCGGATCAACACCACCACTATTCGAATAATACAGTTCATTAGCTTTGCCTTCTACTCGTTGTCCATCTTTGTTGTAGTATGAGTTGTTTTTTGCTGAAAACTTAGCCAGGCGTTGGATATCACCTTCAAGTAACCATTGATAGTCTTCAGATCCGTCACAACGAACTATACGAATGAATGCCCCTATTACATTAGAAGACTTACGAGGTATAGCGGCTGAATAAGTAATCTTCTTTACACCATTATCCAGACTGATAGAGAATATATCTCCTTCGTAAACTATAACCGGATTATCCGCATATCGAATCTGCCCAGCACGCATGCGCATGGTCAGTTCTCCATAACCAGTAACAGAGACACTAGCTCTTTTTTCATATCTATCAAATCCTCGTTCATCTTTTTGGCCCGTTTTTACCTTTCGTGGAATGAGATAACAATGAGGATGTGATGTATTATCAAGTGATAGCCCATTTACAGCCATATCGAGGAAGCAACCAAACAGTGACATCTTACTACATTCAGCCAGCGAAGGATTCTCACGAAGAACCTTCTGGAAATTAAATACTTCCTTGTGGTAAATCTGTTCCCCCATTTGAGAACCCCAAATAGCATTGTACATTTGAATAAATTTCGTCTGTACATTTTCATTTTCGACAATTTTCGTTGCTGGAAGTGCGTTAAGCTCCTCCACTTTAATTTCAATAATGTTACTCATAATTGTTTAAATATTAGTTATTTATTAGTCTCCTTGGTATACTCCACGGCTGTATTCTTCCATTAAGAGTATGTCTTCAGCTGTAGGTTCTTTTCTGATATCTGTTTTTGATGAACTACATTTGATGGGAGAAGGACTGTAATTTTTAATAGCGCTTTCTCTTTCATCCAACTGCTTTCCTATCTTATCCTGTAATTCCTTTAATAAAGAAGATCCTTGTTTAACTTGTGTCATACAGCTGTCTGCATTAATTGTTTGATGATATTGTCCGGAACTTTATTATGCAAATCCATCATTGCGCTAGCTGTTTCCAGTTCTGACCGCTTCACATAATATTTTCCTCTTTCCTTATTATTTGCCGGATAAAACTTAATCCAGGCTTTTTCGCGCCATTCTGTAATCAGGCGTTTTCCGTATATATCTTCCGCTTGTGATATAGTTACTACTTCGGGAAGTAGCCCTAACATCGTCAACGTTTGAACAGTTCCGATCTTAATACATCGTGCGACCATCATTTCGAAGCAATTTTCCATAATCTCTAATTAGGCTGTTTCTTTGTTTTACTTTTGAATGGTGTTGAGCTTTTAATTACTGAAACACATCTGCATCTCTATGCTATGCTGCCTGATTAATATTGATTAGAGTTCATATACTTCTTCAATCCTATTTCTTCGTATTCTTGCCCGCCGACTCCGGTTAAGGTCGTTGTTGCAGTCAAATGCAATTTGAAAGGCAATAATTCCAAGAAATGAAAGAGCGATTAATGATTTCTGCAATTGCTTGAAGTCTATATTTAGAGCAAAGACTCTATTTATCCACCAAGCACCAAGTTCGTTCAATTTGTTGGTCCCCGTCTTTTTGTAGGCCTTATCTAACAGGACATTTACCGTTCCGTAGGCAGTACCTAATCTGTCTGCGATCTCCTTCTTTGCCAAGCCACAAGCAGCCAGTCCCGCTATTTGATTTTCCCGCTTGGTTAGGGCAGAATCAGCTTGCAGTTCCATGATGCAAAGTTTCCAATTCGGCTGCCGCCCTAGAGACTCCTTTGGTAGCTTCCAAAGATTCATTGGCCATTCGTACAGCGATATTCAATACTTTTGTTTTGAAGGTTGAGCGAGCGGAAACAGGCTTGTTGTTGAGGATATTGTGCACTGTACCCTGTGAACAACCGGCTTCCTTCGCAATCTGCTTTTCGTATCCGTAAGGCAGATTTGCTTTAATTGTTTCTAATTGATTTTCCATATACATTATTATATTATAGTAATTAGTTCCCTGGAAGGCGACCAAGCCTGCCAAGGACAACGTATCGCTGTTGCGCGGATGATTAAAGATTCATTCTATCTCGTAACCTCTTTCAGATTCTCCATTACCGGAAGGCGCATTCTCAAAGGGTTTGCATCGAAAACTAAACCAGCATGCTTTATTATTTTAATCTTTGACTTGCTCGCGAGTTGCTGATTTATATTTCAATTGCCTACGTGCTACCTCAATCTCTTCACGTGTCACGGTAATACTCTTGCAGGTAGAGTTAATAAACTGCTTGCGTGCTTGGTAGATGCTTGTATTCATTTTATAGAAAGTATCGCAATCCTTACATTCTATCTTAGAACGCATTATATTCAACTGTTTGCGAGAAACATGAGAAGCATTTTTCATACTCTCATAGAATGAACGGTTGAACTCTGAACGAAATTTAGTATCAGCAAACAGAGACACAAATAATTCATGTACGGCATTAGCTTCGATTAAGTAATTATACCGAAAAGCATAATCTTCGTTTTTAAAGAAAGCATTTTCTTTTGCCTTATCAAGAGCTGCTTGGCACTCAAAACCGATACCAGTAGTATTGTTTTCGCCTAATCTCGCACCGCATATAGCACATCTATCGTTCATAATCGTATATGTTATTAATTAAACGAACCTCAACAGGGGGCAACTCTGTTTAACTCACGGATTCCCGCCGTGCCTATCTCTTGGTTCGTTATTATATTTTTATGTATTAAAATGTGCATGACGCCGGTTGAAGCCGATCTATTAAGACAGGGCAGGCACCCCCACATTCCTCATGCACATCCAATTAGTATTCCTTTCTTATTCTGTTATGAATAATATATAACTCCCTTATTATCTGCAACAGCTTTCAGAATGCCCATATATGCACAATAACTATTGTACCAGTCTGGAATAGCCAGTTTTGCTTTTTCTTTGAAATCAGAAAAGTCTTTATATAACTTCTCTGCAATAGAATAATCAAACGAGCCTTCGTTATCTGCGAAATTTATAAACTCAACAAAAGGTTTTCCAACCCATTTATTTATATTACCCCAAATAGCACTAGGCATTACACCATGCACCATTAAACATACTTGTTCGCGAAAACGATTGTAAGTACCGTAAGACATACTGAAATCTGGACTATCTAAATATTCAGTATTATATACTCCCTCTTCAAACTTAGTCAAGTGATGTATAGGCAAGAAATTCATACTAAAAATGCGTCTTACACCTTCATACTTTTTTTCAATTTCCTCGGTATATTCTTTACCGAGGTATTTTTTTACTTTTAAAGCTGATATATCTACTCCCATAATTTTACTCCTTTTTTATTCTTATTTTTTGATGGTTAGAAATTAGCTTTAAGTTTTAGCATCCGGAGAACTTCCTCGAGTTCACTATCGGTATAATTCCTAGCAATCTCAATACTTACACAATTATAGTCAGCAGCAATTTGGATAGCTCGCTCTTTACTGACTTTGTAGATTTTCTGTTTCATATTCCTTTTTGATTTAGATTAAATAATCTATTTTGTTAACTTTATTACCTTTTATTTTGGCGTTGCCAATGTTTTGCGCTAACTTTATAGTGCAAATGTAATCAAAAACATTACACTGTAATTGAAAACAAGACAAAATGTGTAATCTATTAAGATAATTTAATAATATTCGTATGCATATAGGTAACAAAATCAAAGAAGAAGTCGCTAAAAGAAATATAAGTGTAACAGACTTTGCAAAGTTGATAAACAAAAGCAGACCTTATACTTATTCAATATTTGAAAAAGAAAATATTGATACAGAACTACTTATACACATTTCATCTGTTTTAAACTTATCACCTGCATCATTCTTCGAAGATATAACACCTAGTGTAATGCAAAATGGTACAAAGAATATTTTAGTTGGTAGAGATAATAACGGTAATATATCAACTAATGAATGCCAAGATAAACTTGAAGATGCTATGATAGAAATAAAGCATTTGAAAGCTGTTATCGAAGGCAAGGATAAGCTTCTCGAGGAAAAAGAACGATTAATTAATGTACTAATGAATAAATAACATGGAAGACTTACTGATATTGATAGCAGTCATTTCAATAATATTCGGAATATTGCAAATAATTCTCTTTTGTAAGATTTGGGGTATGACCAATGATATTAGAGATTTGAGGAGTGAATTTATAGGAGGGACAGACCAGTGGACGCTAAGAAAAGCAATCCTTAAAGGAGATAAAAATAGAATTGCAGAATTATTATTTAATGACATGTTTTATAGAATCAAGAAGTATTATAACGATTCTATTCCAGATCCTGATGGTTGTAAAAAGAAAGCTCTTGAAGAGCAAATCTCATCTCTAAAAAAAGAATATAAGAAAAAGTATATAAAATATGGTATTGAATTTCCTGAAGCTATTGACAAGATAGAGAAGCAGGAAGATATTGAGAATTTGTAAGAACAATCCGATTAATATACTAAGAATAAGCTACTAACAAACAAAAAATCAATAAATCATGGAAGACATAATTACATTTACAGGTGTAGTAATGATTGTATTCGGAATACTACAAATCATTCTTTTCTTTAAGATTTGGGGGATGACCAATAACGTTAGCAAAATTAAGGGTAAATTAGAAGAAAATCTAAACGATGATGCCATATTACTAAAAGCTCAATTATTTGCTTTGGACGATGACAAACAGCAGTCTTTCAATCTTTATAAAGAGTCATTTCATAAAAGTATAATTGAATTATTCAATAAAACAATATCCGAGTTCGGGGATAAAGATAATTTAGATTATAAAGAAAGGAATGAATATTATAAATCTGAATACAAGAAAGTAGTAAAATACTATATAAAAAGAGTAGAGAAATTAAGCATGAAGCTTGATACTGAAAAATTGGATTCATACGAAAAAGTATATTCACTTATATGTGAATCATAATCGAAACAAAATTAAGCTGAATATTAGAAGTCTAGCAGATTGATTGTGTAACTAAAAAATAATATTTATGATATCTAGTAATATTTTTTTAACTACTCCTAAAGCAACAGGCGCAGCAACTTGGTCAATAGTATCTAAGTTTGGCTTTATCTTAAATATAGCAGAAAATATATATGGAAAAAGGGATCCCCAATATACAATATTAGGAATTGAATTATCAGATCACGGTTGCCCACAGATTTGGTTTCCTCTGGTGTTCCCGAATAGTATTATTATCCAAATAACAGAAGATTGTTTAGCTGATCCAGACAGGGCAATGTATCAAGTAGCTCATGAAGTAATACACTGCTTACGTCCTCATCCTAATACAAATCCAACAGTTTTAGAAGAAGGGATAGCTACTCACTTTGCGCATGAATATATGTCTACCTTTGAACATAAGCCACAGTGGACTGCATCTACTACTCAATATATTTTAGCAAAAAAATGTATTGACTTGATGCTGGATAATGACAATGAAATAATAAAAAAACTTCTAGAGAAAGAACTGGATTTTTCTAAAATCACTGAAGATATGATACTTGAGGTTTCACCGGAATTTCCAAGAGATTTAGCCAAAATTCTTACTACAGACTTTTATGATGACTCATGGATAGAGCTAGCTAATAAGATTGAATAAATTGATTATATAACTAAAATATTGTGGGATTTAGAGATGAGAAACAAGTATAGGTAAAGAATACAAGAAACTTAATAGCAATATAATTGATATGGCGGTGATAATTCTTTTCTTTAATAGACTATCTGCAGTTTCATACAATTCGTTCAATGTGTATACTATAGCGTAAGATATGCCTGCAAACAATAGTACAATAATCAAAATTACTAAGGATGCTAAATAGATATTTTCCATATTTTCTATTAAAATATAAACAGATTTCGATTTAACTTGATAAGAAATGAATAAACCACAAGAAATAGCGAATTCCATCATTCTTAAAACGTACAAGAATAATGGAAAGATTGAATTTGCAAAATTGAACCTTGAAGCAGATTGGCAACTCTTGGCGCAGGTCAATGAGATATTGAAGGAATATGGAAGCCTATATGGCGAACTATCAAATGAAACATGGCATTCATATTCGCTAAATGCTTATGGAAGTGATTTTGCTAGTCAAGGGGCTTTCCAGGGATTGGAACAGGAGAGAAAAATCGACCGTACAGCAAAGAGGTTTAGTATTCTTGCCGTAGCTATAGCTTTTGCTTCTTTAATTGTTTCGATAATTGCTATTTGCAAATAACTATTATGGATATAACTATAGAAACAATTCCCATTAATATGGAAAGTATAGATAATGCTATTGAAAAGTAGCAATCTCTGATGTGTTGTTTTCTGTTATAATTACGCATTATGTTTTCTTTTAAAATATAAATGTATGGAAGAAAAAGACAAATTAATCGCTTCTCTTCGGCAACAACTCCGGAAAGTACTGCGAGAAAATAGTGCTCAAAAGCAAGAAATTGCTCTCTTGAATTATGAGTTAGAAAGGGCTAAAATAAGGCTCTCAAAATAGCGTTCTTTGAACTATCTTTGAAATGGTTAGCTCACATCATTATAATTGACTGATATGTAACTGAATATCCTTTATAATCACGCTGCTTTGGGAGCAGGGGGTCGTGGGTTCGAATCCCGCTACCCCGACGAAAAAGAATAGTTAAAACCCACATAATCAAGCTAATACATTTTTGTATTGGCTTTTTATTTATACAACATCGATGTAATCATACCCCGTTTGAACCAAATAAGAGGATAATTCTTTGAACTATCTTTGAACTATTTGCAAGTTTTAGATCAAACACAAATATTTATTACCACCCATTTTTATCATACACTATATAGATAAACACAACACCTTAGAATAATGTAGAAAATAATAGTGTCACTATATCACATATTCAAATAATACTCCCTCGTCAACACTATATACTCCTCACTATACTGATGACGCGCCAATTCCGTCAACAGCTCTTCTATCACACACTCCCGATTGGAAAAAGAAAAAGCAATCAGCGTACGTTTTGGAATACCGCCGGGCTTAGTAATTACATTGAGCTGACGAATCGCATACAACTTATTCATAGAAGCTATCGCCTTTACCTGATCAACCACATCCGTCGGAATCACGACCGTAAAAAGTCCGTCTGCTGCCAATAACCTATTTACCCCTTCCAGCAATTCTTCGTAGGTTAAAGAATCATTGTGACGGGCAGCAGCCCTCTGCCGATCCGGACACTCCAGCGAATCGACAAAATAAGGGGGATTTGAAACAATCACGTCAAATTTATCCGAAGACCGGTATTTCTTAAAGTCAGCCTGCACCACTTCTATCCGCTCCTGCCAAGGAGAACGAGCCACATTTTCCCTGGCCTGTCCGGCCGCCGCCTCGTCTATCTCCAATGCCACAATCTTTGCATCCAGCAAACTGCGTTGAGCCAACATTAAAGCCACCAAGCCCGTCCCCGTACCAATATCCAATATCCGGCGCGCGCGCTCAACCGAAGCCCAAGCTCCCAAAAGCACCCCATCCGTACCAACTTTCATAGCACATTGGTCGTGCCACACTGTAAATTGCTTAAATTGAAAATAAGGATTCGACATTTTATCCGTTTGTCTTAAAGCTGTTTTATTCTACTATTTTATTGCAAATCGCCAAAAATAAATAATAATTATGGAATACTCCCTCTACAAGCCGATATTTTGGCATTGTTTTTGTGTTTTTATTCTGCGCAGTGCTTTATTATTAGAGAGAATCAATTAACTTTGCAAACGATTTATGCATATCAGTATGACATAAACTAAATTAAAACGAAAAGATGAAAGAAAGATATTTATTGGAAGATGGAAGCGATAACGGCTTCTCGCTAATCACTGACTATGATGGGAACGATGAACAGGCATTTGATGTAAATGTGAAATCTGGTGAAATTCTTCCGGTACTCCCTCTACGTAACATGGTGTTGTTTCCTGGAGTATTCCTGCCGATCACAGTGGGCCGTAAGTCTTCTCTGAAACTCATACGAGACGCTGACAAGAAGCATAAAGATATTGCTGTAGTTTGTCAGAGATCGGCACATACAGAGGATCCGAAGTTGGAAGATTTACACAATATCGGTACCGTAGGACGAATTGTGCGGATATTGGAAATGCCCGATCAGACAACGACTGTCATCCTTCAAGGAATGAAACGTCTGAACCTGATAAACATTATCGAAACCCATCCGTATCTGAAAGGTGAAATAGAACTTTTGGAAGAAGACATTCCAAGCAAAGACGATAAAGAGTTTCAAGCCTTGGTGGAAACCTGCAAGGACTTGACAATGAGATATATCAAATCGTCAGATGTGATGCATCAAGATTCGGCATTTGCTATTAAGAATATCAACAGCCCGATGTTCCTAGTCAATTTCATCTGCTCGAACCTGCCGTTCAAGAAAGACGAGAAGATGGACTTGTTAAGCATCCACTCATTACGTGAACGCACATATCACTTACTGGAAATCCTGAACCGCGAAGTGCAACTGGCAGAAATCAAGGCATCCATCCAAATGCGTGCCCGCGAAGATATCGACCAGCAGCAACGCGAATACTTCCTGCAACAGCAAATCAAGACTATCCAAGATGAACTAGGTGGCGGCGGCCAAGAGCAGGAAATAGAAGAAATGCGCCAAAAGGCAGAAAGAATGCGTTGGAACGCAGAAGTCAGGGAAACATTTATGAAAGAACTGGCTAAACTGGAACGCACCCATCCACAATCTCCGGATTACAGCGTACAGCTTAACTATCTGCAAACCATGCTCAATCTTCCGTGGGGTACGTATACAACTGACAATCTGAACCTTAAAAACGCAGAAAAGACGTTGAACAAAGACCATTACGGACTGGAAAAAGTGAAAGAACGCATTTTGGAGCATTTGGCTGTATTAAAGCTGAAAGGTGATATGAAATCACCGATTATCTGCTTATATGGCCCTCCGGGAGTAGGTAAAACATCTCTTGGAAAATCCATTGCATCTGCGCTCAAACGGAAGTATGTACGTATGTCTTTGGGCGGCGTGCATGACGAAGCTGAAATCCGCGGACATCGGAAAACTTATATCGGTGCCATGCCCGGACGAATCATCAAGAGCTTGATTAAAGCCGGTGCATCCAATCCTGTTTTTATCCTGGATGAAATAGACAAGGTCAGCGCCGACCGTCAAGGAGACCCCTCTTCCGCATTACTGGAAGTGCTTGATCCGGAACAAAATACTGCTTTCCACGATAACTTCCTGGATGTAGACTACGACCTCTCAAAGGTATTGTTTATCGCAACAGCCAACAACCTGAACACAATCCCCGGCCCATTGCTCGACCGTATGGAATTGATTGAGGTTAGCGGATATATCACGGAAGAGAAAGTAGAGATAGCCCGTAAGCATCTGCTTCCCAAAGAGCTGGAAGCCAACGGACTTAAAAAGACAGATATCAAGCTTCCCAAAGAAACACTGGAAGCTATCATCGAGTCATATACCCGTGAGAGCGGCGTTCGTGAGCTGGAAAAGAAGATTGGTAAAATCCTTCGTAAATCAGCCCGTCAATATGCTACGGACGGTTATTTCGCCAAGACAGAAATCAAACCGTCGGATTTGTATGACTTTCTGGGAGCACCGGAATATACACGTGACAAGTATCAGGGAAATGATTACGCAGGCGTAGTCACCGGATTGGCATGGACAGCCGTCGGAGGCGAAATCTTATTTGTAGAAACGAGCTTGAGCCGTGGCAAGGGCGGACGTCTCACACTGACCGGTAACCTGGGAGATGTGATGAAAGAATCTGCCATGCTGGCACTTGAATATATCAAGGCACACGCTTCTATCCTGAATCTGGACGAAGAGATCTTCGACAACTGGAATATCCATATCCACGTTCCCGAAGGCGCAATTCCGAAAGACGGTCCGTCGGCAGGTATCACGATGGCTACTTCTCTGGCTTCTGCCCTGACTCAAAGAAAAGTGAAAGCCAACATTGCCATGACAGGCGAAATTACCCTTCGCGGCAAAGTGCTTCCCGTGGGTGGCATCAAAGAGAAGATATTGGCAGCCAAGCGTGCCGGAATCAAGGAAATCATTATGAGTGCCGAGAACAAAAAGAACATAGATGAGATTCAGGAGATTTATCTGAAAGGACTGACTTTCCACTATGTAAACGATATAAAAGAGGTATTTGCCATTGCGCTGACCAATGAGAAAGTGGCGGATGCTATTGATTTATCTGTTAAGAAACCCAGCCAGGAATGACATTTGAGTTACAATATACAGACACTAAAAGTAATGCCCGTGCGGGTCTGATTACCACAGACCACGGGCAGATACAAACACCGATCTTTATGCCGGTGGGCACACTGGGCACGGTTAAGGGAGTACATCTGACCGAATTGAAAGAGGATATTCAGGCGCAGATTATTCTGGGTAATACCTATCACCTCTATTTGCGTCCGGGACTGGACGTGATCGAGAAAGCAGGCGGACTGCACCGTTTTAACGGTTTCGACCGCCCGATGCTGACTGACAGCGGTGGTTTCCAGGTATTCTCTTTGGCCGGAATCAGAAAGCTGCGTGAAGAAGGAGCTGAATTTCGTTCGCATATCGACGGAAGCAAGCACGTCTTCACTCCGGAAAAGGTAATGGACATAGAACGCACCATCGGCGCAGACATTATGATGGCTTTTGACGAATGTCCTCCCGGTGACTCGGATTATGAGTATGCCAAAAAGTCATTAGGTTTGACGCACAGATGGCTCGACCGTTGTATACAACGTTTTAATGAGACGGAACCTAAATATGGTTACAACCAGGCTCTCTTTCCTATCGTGCAAGGTTGTGTCTATCCCGACCTGCGCAAACAATCAGCAGAGTTTATCGCGTCCAAAGGGGCTGACGGGAACGCTATTGGCGGTTTGGCAGTAGGCGAACCAGTAGACAAGATGTATGAAATGATCGAGATTGTTAATGAAATACTTCCCAAAGACAAACCCCGTTACCTGATGGGTGTCGGAACTCCTGTCAACATTCTTGAAGGAATAGAGCGTGGCGTAGATATGTTCGACTGCGTTATGCCTACACGAAACGGACGAAATGGCATGTTGTTCACCAAAGATGGCATCATCAATATGCGAAACAAGAAATGGGAAACCGACTTCTCTCCCATCGAAGCCGACGGGGCTTCCAGCGTAGATACGTTGTACAGCAAGGCTTATTTGCGCCATCTTTTCCATGCGCAAGAGCTACTGGCCATGCAAATTGCCTCGATACACAACCTGGCATTCTATCTGTGGCTGGCAGGAGAAGCAAGAAAGCATATTATTGCCGGAGATTTCTCGACCTGGAAGCCGATGATGGTCAAAAGAGTATCAACTAGATTATAAGAAATGAAAAGCAATCGATTTATAAAACGGCTGGACTGGTATATCATCAAGAAGTTCTTGGGGACATACGTATTTGCTATTGCATTGATCATTTCTATTGCAGTGGTATTCGATTTCAACGAAAAGATGGACAAATTGATGGAGCATGAAGCTCCCTGGGATAAGATCATCTTTGAATACTACATGAACTTTATCCCCTATTTCTCCAATCTGTTCAGTCCGCTGTTCGTATTCATTGCTGTTATTTTCTTTACCTCCAAGTTGGCAGAGAACTCTGAAATCATCGCTATGTTCTCCACCGGCATGAGTTTTAAGAGGATGATGCGTCCTTATATGATTTCGGCCGCTATCATTGCGCTGACCACCTTCACGTTAAGTTCGTACGTGATTCCTAAAGGAAGCGTGACGCGTCTGAACTTTGAGGACCGGTATATCAAACCCAAAAAACAAAATTCGGTAAGCAATGTACAGTTAGAGGTAGACAGCGGAGTTATAGCCTACATTGACAACTATAACAACGCCATGAAAACCGGTAACCGTTTTTCATTGGATAAATTCGTTGACAAGAAGCTGGTTTCGCATTTAACTGCACGCCGTATCACTTATGACACTGCAACTGTTCATAAATGGACAATTCACGACTATATGGTACGCGAATTAGATGGTTTAAAAGAAAAAATCACTAAGGGAGATCGAATCGACTCTATTATCAATATGGAACCTTCTGACTTTCTCATCATGAAAAATCAGCAGGAGATGTTGACCAGCCCCGAACTAAGTGACTATATAGAAAAACAAAAGCGAAGAGGATTTGCCAACATCAAGGAGTTTGAGATTGAATATCACAAACGCATTGCCATGTCGTTCGCTTCTTTCATCCTTACCATCATCGGTGTATCGCTTTCATCCCGGAAAACAAAAGGTGGTATGGGGCTCCACTTGGGTATCGGATTAGGGTTAAGTTTTTCTTATATCCTGTTCCAAACGATTACCTCCACCTTTGCTGTAAACGGAAATGTGCCTCCTGCCATTGCAGTCTGGATTCCCAATATCCTTTATGCAGGTATCGCATTCTTCCTGTATCAGAAAGCACCCAAATAACCAGAAAGCAACAAATAAAAGGATTGCAAGCCTTCCGCAGTCTTCAGGAACTCGATCCGCAGACTGTCCCAAAGTTTCGGATATACCGCAGAAAGAAAGATATAAAAATAAGAAGTTCCGCCTATTCCTGCTAATGCAAGTGTAGGCGGAACTTTTTTGTTGTATCCATTTCCTCTTTTGTCTATTCTCCATTGTTTTCACCTGACGGTGATCCGGAAAATCCCTCTTTCTCCTTACATTCCTAAAATCGTTAACCGATTTCTTTTACATAAGCAGAAAGATCTGCAGCAGAGATGTTTTTGGCTATAATTACACCATTTCCATCCAATAAATAGTTAGTGAATCCCCGATTTAAACGGTATTTCTTAAATAATCCGGAATCCTCGCCTTCTGTTTCCACGAAACAAGTGGGCGTAACTATTTGATCCTTACGAACGGTTTCCTTAAATATTGACTGATATTCGTCAAATGAAACAGAAACCATTTCCACATTATGAGAAGAACGAAGCGCATTGCTTAAACTTACGTTTTGCATCCGGGACTGCGCGTCATAACTTGCCCAAAAACTTAGCAACACATATTTGCCTTTCAAATTTCCCAACTTAAAGGCGGGTTGCTCATTTGACGTAGATTCGATCTTAAAATCAGGGGCTACGTCGCCCTCACTCAAACCTCCGGTAGGTTTGTCTTTCTCAACGAAAGCGGTCAAGGAACAAATCAGTAATACAACAAAAAT
>ERZ808029.42-NODE-42-length-150656-cov-13.299982_pt1 | contig 150656 bp, 130 predicted proteins | sample MGYA00380185_ERZ808029 | MGnify/ENA primary metagenome ERZ808029 (study PRJEB31490, sample SAMN06133404) | mouse gut metagenome | isolation source: M2_3 | host: mice | place: China: Chengdu | collected 2015-05 ... | reverse complement strand
AGAACTCAGTTCCGCGGAGTAGGTGACATCAGATTCTTCATGTTCAGACTGGCAACACTATACTCTTGACATCTTCCCCGCCCACCGGGAAAATCCGCTGACCCCGATTTCTTTGCTATTCATCGGGATTTATAAAACCTACCGGACGACGCGGCGTATTTACGGACTTCGATTGCAGTTCAGCAAGAGAAGTGTTTATTGCATCAATCTGTGCTCTTGTATCTTCATTGATGTCGTTATAATCGGCAAAAATCTCTTCCAAATCCTGCTTAAGCTCATTGAGGTTCTTTTCAAGCGTTGAAAGACGGTTAAGCGGCGAGTTATCGGCTATCATCTGTCTTATAGTGACGAATGCACGCATAATGCCGCGATTGATTTCGATAGCTGTTTCACTACGCAAGACACTTGAAAGCATTGCCACTCCTAATTCCGTAAAAGCGAAAGGCATATATTTAAAATTGCTACCACGTCCACTCTTCAAGGTGCCAATTTGGCATCTTGAAAGATCATCTTTGGTTAGTTCAAACATAGAGTCGCCACCTTCAAACCGACTAATGTTTCGTCGTATCGACCTTTTAAGTTGAGATGTTTCAACACCATATTGCAGCAAGGTCAAAATCGAGCATCACCTTTTGACCTCTTATCTCGTAAATCTTGCTTTGTATAATCTGCAGTTCATTCATGGCTTAGACTCTATATTGATTATTAATCTGATGTCGACAAAGACTAATTGCAAATATAGTAATATATTAGAAATCTTTACAATTTATTTCTATATTTATGTCAGCAGAAAAAGGAATGCAATCAGGGAAAATGTAAAGTGTGTGATTTTCAAATAAAAAATATGCATCTCTTAGCAAGAGATTTTTTCATTACAAAAATAATGCATTTAATCAAGATTAGCAAATTAATATGTAATTATATCGTGGGAAAATGTTTACAAATATGAGTGATTGTTTCTCAATTTATAACTTTTTGCCGACTAAATGCACTAAGTACTAATCAATTGTATGATATCAAAATCTCTTGCTAAGAGATAGTACCTCAAAATTATATTACATATCCTTATACTACACAACTAATAATTTACGACAAACGGCAGATTTACTTAAAATGATAAATCGGTGATTGATTGTTTGCGATAAATAATTTCTCATCTTTTTGGACTAATTACCAATTAGTTAATTATGCCTGTGAGGACTGTCCGATGATTTTCGGACAGCCCTTTTTATTTCATTCACAAATATTTTGCCGGCAAGTCAATTCGGTGATTTTCAAATTTATTATTATCTTTGTGAATCCATAAACGCAATCGTTGTCACGTTGTGTACATGATGTCAAGATAATTTATTTACCAAACATTAAATAACCTCTAAGCATGAAAAAGTTCTTTTGCAACTTGGCTATAATAGCAAGCCTGCTGTTAGGTGCATCAGCCACTGAAGCCAAGCCGATAGAAAACAATGTCATTGTCCCGGGTGAAGTGTGGAACGACACCGACGGAAATCCAATCAATGCTCATGGCGGTGGTATTCTTTATCATAACGGCAAATATTACTGGTATGGTGAATACAAGAAAGGCAAAACCGTATTGCCCGACTGGGCGACATGGGAATGTTATCGCACCGATGTGACAGGTGTGAGCTGCTATTCGTCACCCGACATGGTAAACTGGACCTTTGAGGGGATAGTTCTTCCTGCCGAGGAAGATGCAAGCAGCGATCTGCACCCGAGCAAAGTCCTTGAGCGTCCCAAGGTAATCTACAACGCAAAGACGGGCAAATTCGTAATGTGGGCTCATGTCGAAAGCGCCGACTACAGCAAGGCCGCAGCAGGTGTTGCCGTCAGCGATTCCCCTACCGGCCCATTCAAATACCTTGGCAGTTTCCGCCCCAACAATGCGATGAGCCGCGACCAGACACTGTTTGTCGACGATGACGGACGAGCCTACCAGCTATATTCATCCGAAAACAACGCTACGCTATACATCAGTGAACTGACCGACGACTATCTACGCCCCTCGGGACGATTCACACGCAACTTCATCGGAGCAAGCCGCGAAGCTCCTGCCGTTTTCAAGCACGACGGAAAATACTACATGCTTTCATCGGGCTGCACCGGATGGGACCCCAATCAAGCCGAACTTGCTGTTGCCGACTCCATAATGGGACAGTGGAAAGTATTAGGCAATCCATGTACAGGAACCGACGCCGACAAGACATTTTACTCACAGAGCACCTATGTTCAGCCCGTCTACGGAAAAAAGAACTTATACGTAGCCATGTTTGACCGTTGGAACAAGACCGACCTTGAAAATTCGCGTTACGTGTGGCTGCCGTTATCGATGGAAAACGGCAAGATAACAATTCCATGGAAAGAGCAATGGAGCATGAACGACTATGCCGACCAACCGCGTTTCGAGGCCGGCGACGGCACATTCCTGCTCAATGGAGAACCATTTGTAGTGAAAGCAGCCGAGCTTCACTATCCGCGCATACCAAAGCCCTACTGGGATCAGCGCATCAAGATGTGCAAGGCCCTCGGCATGAATGCAGTGTGCCTCTATGTATTCTGGAACTCTCACGAGCCCAAACCCGACCAATTTGACTTTACCGGACAAAATGACCTCCGTGAATTCGTAAAACTTTGCGAGCAAAATGACATGAAGGTCATATTGCGTCCCGGCCCATACGTATGCGCCGAATGGGAAATGGGCGGTCTTCCCTGGTGGCTTCTGAAGAAGAAAGACATACGCCTTCGCGAATCCGATCCCTATTTCCTTGAACGTGTCGACAAATTCCAGAAGGCCGTAGCCGATCAGGTATCCGACCTCACCATTGCCAACGGAGGCCCCATAATCATGGTTCAGGTTGAGAACGAATACGGTTCCTACGGCATCGACAAACAATATGTTTCGGAAATACGTGACATGTTGCGCAAGAACTTCGGCAATGAAGTCACCCTGTTTCAGTGTGACTGGTCGTCCAACTTCCTGAACAACGGACTTAACGACCTTATATGGACAATGAACTTCGGCACCGGAGCCAACATCGATCAGCAGTTTGCCAAGCTTAAAGAGGTACGCCCCAATAGTCCGTTGATGTGTTCCGAGTTCTGGAGCGGATGGTTTGACAAGTGGGGAGCCAACCACGAAACACGTCCTGCCGCCGACATGATAGCCGGCATCGACGAGATGCTTTCAAAGGGCATATCCTTCAGCCTCTACATGACCCACGGCGGAACCAATTGGGGACACTGGGCCGGAGCTAACTCTCCCGGATTCGCTCCCGATGTCACATCCTACGACTACGATGCACCCATCAGCGAGTCGGGACAGACTACTCCCAAATATTGGGAACTCCGCAAGACACTTGCCAAATACATGGACGGCAAGAAGCAGGCCGATGTGCCCTCGCTCATCAAGCCCATCGCCATACCGTCGTTCACTTTCACCGAAGTAGCACCGCTATTCTCCAATCTGCCCGAACCCAAGAGCGATGCCGAGATACGCACTATGGAAGAGTATGACCAGGGATTCGGCAGCATCCTTTACCGCACTACACTTCCCGAACTCAAGCAACCGGCACTTCTTACCGTTAACGATCCTCATGACTACGCTCAGGTATTTGTCGATGGAAAATTCATCGGCAAGCTCGATCGTCGCAACGGCGAGAAAGCCCTCACAATTCCGGCATGCAAGAAGGGTGCGACTCTCGACATACTAATCGAAGCCATGGGCCGCATCAACTTCGGCCGCGCAATAAAGGACTTCAAGGGTATAACCGGCAATGTCACCGTAACCGTAGACAATGAAGGACACCGATTTGTGTGCGACCTCAAGAACTGGAAGGTATATAATATAGAGGACACCTACGACACCTATACCTCGATTGGTGAATTCTATCCTATCGAAACCTTCACCCCCGACGAAAACGGACGCCTGCCTCGCGGTGTATATCGCGGAACATTCAATGTCAAGAAACCGTCGGACACGTTCCTGAATTTTGAAACATGGGGCAAAGGTCTTGTCTATGTCAACGGACATCCCATGGGACGCATTTGGGAGATAGGTCCGCAACAGACTTTGTATATGCCCGGATGCTGGCTCAAGAAAGGCGAAAATGAAATACTTGTATTCGACATTATAGGCCCGAAGGAAGCAAAGTCGGAAGGATTGCGTGAACCGCTCCTCGACCAGCTACTTGTCCAGAAACCTCTCACCCACCGCGAAGAGGGACAGAATCTCGTGCTTTCATCGGAAACTCCGGTCTACACCGGCAGCTTCGCTCCCGGCAACGGATGGCAGGAGGTGAAATTTAACAAGCCCGTGACCGGTCGCTACATCTGCCTTGAGGCACTTAATTCAATCAATGGAAAGGATGTCGCCGCCATAGCCGAGATGTATGTATTGGACGACAAAGGCGAGCGTCTGTCACGCGAGCCGTGGATTGTAAACTATGCCGACAGCGAGGATGTGGCAAGAATGAACCGCTCGGGCGACAAGACATTCGACCTTCAGGAATCGACATACTGGAGCACGGTTCCCGGAATACCGTTCCCCCACGCCATAGTGATTGACCTCGGAGCGACCCACAGCATCGAAGGATTCCAGTATCTCCCGCGAATGGAGAGCGATGTTCCCGGGGCAATCAAGGATTTCAAAATCTATGTAAAGAACACTCCGTTTAAATACTAACTGACGGCATTAACATAAACTACAGTTCAATGACGGATGATGCGGTTAAAAACCATGTCATCCGTCATTGTTTTGATTGATAGTGCATTGTAGTGGTAGAATCCATGTAAGGACAAAAAACTTTATAAGCTGCAACACATTTTTATCCCAAAAGTTTTGGAGATTACAGAAATGTTGCTTACCTTTGCAACCGCAAACCAAGGAAGGCTCCTTAGCTCAACTGAATAGAGCATCTGACTACGGATCAGAAGGTTACAGGTTTGAATCCTGTAGGAGTCACATTGAAATAGAGAGAGAGTTTTTTGGCTCCTTAGCTCAACTGAATAGAGCATCTGACTACGGATCAGAAGGTTACAGGTTTGAATCCTGTAGGAGTCACTCAAGAGGTTGTTACACATCGTAACGACCTCTTTTTTTATCCCCCCTATTGGTCGTGTTAAAATTAATTTGTAAGTTTGCATTATAAGATTAACCATATCATCCCATGAAATTTTCACTATCCGACCAGCTCCCTGAATATCCCGAATTTGTTCCGGGCATAAGAAGAGCACCCGACCGAGGCTACAGACTTACAAAAGCGCAAACCGAAACAGCCTTAAAGAACGCGTTACGTTACATTCCTGAATCGCTCCACCAACAACTCGCTCCCGAGTTCATGGAAGAGCTTCTTACCCGAGGCAAGATATACGGCTACCGTTACCGTCCTCAAGGCGACCTTAAAGCAAAACCGATTGATGAGTACAAAGGGAAATGCATCGAAGGCAAGGCATTTCAGGTGATGATCGACAACAATTTGTGTTTCGACATCGCTCTTTATCCTTACGAGCTCGTCACTTACGGCGAAACCGGTCAGGTGTGCCAAAACTGGATGCAATATCGGCTCATAAAGCAATATCTTAAGGAACTCACTCAGGACCAGACACTCGTAATCGAGTCGGGGCACCCTCTCGGCCTCTTCAAGTCGAAGCCCGAAGCACCTCGCGTAATCATAACCAACTCCATGATGGTGGGACTTTTCGACAACATAAAGGATTGGGAAGTCGCAGCCCAGATGGGAGTTGCCAACTATGGCCAGATGACTGCCGGCGGATGGATGTACATAGGCCCGCAAGGCATCGTACACGGAACATTCAACACCCTGCTGAATGCAGGCCGCATGAAACTCGGTGTGCCTCAGGACGGCAACCTGCGCGGACATCTGTTTGTATCATCGGGACTCGGCGGCATGAGCGGCGCACAGCCCAAAGCAGCCGAAATTGCCGGAGCCACCGCTATAATCGCCGAAGTCGATGCATCGCGCATCAAGACCCGTCACGATCAGGGATGGGTTCAATATGTAACCGACGACCTTGCCGAAGCCTATCGCCTTGCCGATGAATCAATGAAAGCAAAGGTGCCGCGCTCAATCGCCTATCACGGCAATGTAGTGGACCTGTTGCAATATGCGCTCGACAACAACATTCACATCGAGCTTCTGAGCGACCAGACATCATGTCACGCCGTATACGAAGGCGGATATTGTCCGGCAGGTGTGACATTTGAGGAGCGTACACGTTTACTGCGTGACGACCGCAATGAATTTGAGCGTCTTGTCAACGCCTCATTGCACCGTCACTTCAACATCATAAAGCAGCTCGTAGAGCACGGCACCTACTTCTTCGATTACGGCAATTCATTCATGAAAGCCATATACGACGCCGGAGTAAAGGAAATATCACGTAACGGCATCGACGAGAAAGACGGTTTTATATGGCCCTCCTACGTTGAGGACATAATGGGTCCCGAGCTGTTTGACTACGGTTACGGCCCGTTCCGCTGGGTATGCCTTAGCGGAAAACACAGCGATCTTATAAAGACCGACCACGCCGCAATGGAGTGCATCGACCCCAATCGCCGCGGACAGGACATGGACAACTGGATATGGATTCGCGACGCCGAGCGCAATGCCCTTGTCGTGGGAACCCAGGCGCGCATCCTTTACCAGGATGCCGAAGGACGCATGAAAATAGCGCTTCGATTCAACGAGATGGTGCGCAACGGCGAAGTCGGCCCCATCATGCTTGGACGCGACCACCACGATGTAAGCGGAACCGACTCACCCTTCCGCGAAACTTCCAACATCAAGGATGGCAGCAATGTAATGGCCGACATGGCCGTACAGTGCTTTGCCGGAAACTGCGCCCGAGGAATGAGTCTTGTAGCACTGCACAACGGAGGCGGCGTAGGAATAGGCAAAGCCATCAACGGCGGATTCGGAATGGTGTGCGACGGCTCGGAGCGCGTCGATGAGATACTGCGCTCGTCAATGCTGTGGGATGTAATGGGAGGCGTTGCCCGCCGTTCATGGGCACGAAACCCCAACGCCATGGCCACATCGCAAGAGTTCAACGACAAAAACGGCGACTATTACCACATAACCATCCCGAACATAGCCGATGACGAATTGATAACCAACACAGTAAACAACTATTTAAACAAAAACACAAAATGAGCTGGACTAAAATAATGGAGTGCGTGCCCAACTTCAGCGAAGGACGCGACCTTGAAAAGATAGATAAAATTGTAAACCCGTTTCGTGGCAAAGAAGGGGTAAAACTGCTCGACTATAGCAACGACATTGACCACAACCGACTCGTTGTCACCGTAGTAGGACAACCCGAAGCTCTTAAAGAGGCTGTAATCGAAGCCATAGGCATAGCCGTCGAGCTTATAGACCTCAATCATCACCAAGGCCAGCATCCGCGCATGGGAGCTGCCGATGTAGTGCCTTTCATTCCCATAAAAGGCTGCACAATGGACGATGCAATTGCATTGTCACGTGAAGTAGGCGCAACAGTTGCCGAGCGTTACAATCTTCCCGTATTTCTGTATGAGAAATCGGCTTCGGCACCTCACCGTGAAAATCTTGCGGCAGTGCGCAAGGGTGAGTTTGAAGGCATGGCCGAAAAGATAAAACTCCCCGAATGGCATCCCGACTTCGGACCGGCCGAACGCCATCCGACAGCCGGAGCGGTAGCCATAGGAGCACGCATGCCTCTCGTAGCCTACAATATAAACCTCGATACTCCGAGCCTTGAGATAGCCCACGGCATAGCCAAAAAGATACGCTTCATAGGCGGTGGTCTGCGTTACTGCAAAGCAATGGGAGTGGAACTTAAGGAGCGCGGCATAACCCAAGTGTCGATCAACATGACCGACTACACAAAGACCGCACTCTACCAGGCCATGGAGATGGTGCGCTTCGAGGCTCGCCGCTACGGAGTAAACGTAGTAGGCAGCGAAATAATAGGCCTCGTGCCCATGGCTGCACTCATCGACACATCGGCCTACTACCTCGGACTCGAAAACTTCTCCATGCAACAAGTGCTTGAAGCACGCATAATGGAATAAACGCCCATGTCGACATTACGAATAATCCACGCCAACATCCTTACGCCGAAGGGTCGCAAGGCCCTTCACGGCAAAGCGATGAACGAGCTCCATCATATACCCGACGGTGAAATAACGATAATCGACGGGACTATAGACTATGTGGGCCCCGTGCGCGAAAACGTCGACATCACCGCAATCGACGCGCAAGGTCGAGTGGTTCTGCCCGGATTTGTCGACTCACACACCCATTTGGTGTTCGGTGGCTTCCGTCCTGAAGAATTCATGTGGCGAATGCGCGGTGACAGTTACATGTCGATAATGGAGCGTGGAGGAGGCATAGTCAACACGATGAAATCAACCCGCGAGGCATCGACTGAACAGCTCGTGGAAAAGACGCGTCACTTCATCGACATAATGAGCCGCATGGGTGTCACGACAGTCGAGGCAAAGAGCGGTTACGGACTCGACCGCGAAGCCGAGTTGAAACAGCTGCGCGTAATGGCCGAAATCAACGATGATCCCGAACGCAACGTCGACATAGCCACAACCTATCTCGGCGCACATGCCCTGCCGCCCGAGTATGCCGGTCGACATGACAAATATATCGATTTCATAATACGTGAGATGCTGCCCGAAGTCAAGAAGCAAAATCTCGCCGAAAATTGCGACATATTCTGCGAACGCGGAGTCTTCACCGTGGAACAGTCACGCCGACTGCTCAAGGCAGCAGCCGACATGGGCTACGGCATAAAAATCCATGCCGACGAGATAGTGACCACAGGAGGTGCCGAACTGTCGGCCGAGCTGAACGCATTGTCGGCCGATCACCTGCTTCACGCATCGGATGAAGGAATAAAGGCGATGGCCCACAGCGATGTGGTGGCGACCCTGCTGCCGTTGACGGCATTCACGCTGCGCGAGCCCTACGCCCGCGGACGCGAAATGATCGACGCCGGATGTGCCGTGGCATTGGCCACCGACCTTAACCCCGGAAGCTGCTGCAGCGGCTCAATACCGTTGACATTCGCCCTCGCATGCATCTACATGAACTTCTCGGTTGAAGAGGCCATAACCGCACTGACTCTCAACGGAGCTGCGGCAATAGGCCGAGCCGAATACATAGGCTCACTTGAACCGGGCAAACTCGGCGACCTCGTGATGCTCGACTCCGACACCCACTACACGCTACCCTATTACACCGGCATGAACTCAGTAATCATGACTGTAAAACGCGGCCGGATTGTTTCATATAACAACAATTAACCTGAATAAACCATGTTGACCGATCTATCAGTAAAAGATTTTCTAAACAAGACCGCAGGCAACGACCCCGTACCCGGCGGAGGCAGCATCTCGGCCCTTAACGGAGCCATAGCCGCAGCACTCGGCGAAATGGTGACCCGCCTCACGATAGGCCGAAAGAAATATGCCGACCGTGAAGCCGAAATGACAACATTGCTTGCCGAAATCGAACCTGTGCGTAACGAACTCGAAACCGACATTGACCGCGACAGTGATGCTTACAACCTCGTGTTTGACGCATTCAAGCTACCCAAGGACACCGACGAGGAAAAATCGACAAGAAGCGCCGCAATACAATCGGCTACGAAATATGCCGCCGAAGTGCCGATGCAGGTTGCCCGCCGCGTAATCTCCATCATGCCCAAACTTGAAGTGATAGCACGCACCGGCAACCAGAACGCTGTCACTGATGCATGCGTAGCGACCATGTGCGCACGCACAGCCGTTCTTGGAGCATTGATGAACGTGCGCATCAACCTTTCATCGATCAAGGATGAAGATTACGTAAAAACTATGGCACTCGAAGCATCCTCACTACATGACCAAGCTGTGGCCATCGAGAAGCGAGTGCTTGACTATCTTAATGAAAATCTCCAATAAACAAATCACCAATGAGCAAAAACATATTTCAGATAGGCAACGGCGACCTCACATTTGAGGACATTGAACGCATAATCAACGAGAATCTCAAACTTGAACTCTCGTCTGCGGCCAAAGAAAGAATTGAGAAGTGTCGCAACTATCTCGACCGCAAAATCGAAGAATCGACCGAACCGCTTTACGGCATTACAACAGGATTCGGGTCGCTGTGCACTAAAAACATCTCCCTTGACGAGCTCAACACTCTCCAGGAAAACCTCGTAAAGAGCCATGCCTGCAGTGTAGGCAACGAAATCCCTCATGTAATAGTGAAGCTCATGTTCCTTCTGAAAGCTCATGCGCTTTCATTGGGTCATAGCGGTGTACAGCTGATAACAGTGCAGCGCATCATCGACTTCTTCAACAACGATGTTATGCCCATTGTCTACGACCGAGGCTCACTCGGCGCATCGGGCGACCTCGCCCCTCTCGCCAATCTGTTTCTCCCCCTTATCGGCGTAGGCGATGTATATTACAAAGGAAAACGCTGCGAGGCCATAAGCGTGCTCGACGAATTCGGATGGGAGCCCATAAAACTTAAAAGCAAGGAGGGCCTTGCCTTGCTGAACGGCACTCAGTTCATGAGCGCAAACGGCGTTTACGCGCTGCTGAAAGCCATGCGCCTGTCCAAGAAAGCCGACCTCATCGCCGCCATTTCGCTTGAAGCCTACGACGGCCTGCTGGCTCCCTTCATGGACTGCATACAGCAGATGCGTCCCCATAAGGGCCAGATAGAAACCGGCAACAACTTCAGGCATCTCCTTGAAGGAAGCGAAATAATAAACCGCCCCAAGAAACACGTACAGGACCCCTACTCCTTCCGTTGCATACCTCAGGTACATGGCGCAACCAAGGATGCAATAAGGCACGCCGCATCGGTGCTGCTGACTGAAATCAACTCAGTGACCGACAACCCGACCATATTCCCCGACGAAGACCTCATCATTTCGGGAGGCAACTTCCACGGCCAGCCCCTTGCACTGGTCTATGACTATCTTGCAATAGCCATGGCCGAACTCGGCAACATATCGGAGCGTCGTGTGGCTCAATTGATAATGGGGCTCCGAGGTCTTCCCGAATTCCTTGTAGCCGAACCGGGACTCAACTCCGGATTCATGATTCCGCAATATGCCGCAGCCTCGATGGTAAGCCAGAACAAGATGTACTGCTACGCTGCATCAAGCGACTCGATAGTGTCGAGCAACGGACAGGAGGACCATGTGAGCATGGGAGCCAATGCAGCCACCAAGCTTTACAAGGTCATGGACAATCTTGAGCTGATATTGTCGATAGAGCTGATGAATGCGGCTCAGGGCATCGAATTCCGTCGTCCGCTCAAGTCGTCGCCCTACATCGAAAAGTTTCTGAAAGCCTACCGTAACGAAGTGCCCTTCATTCGTGAGGACATCGTCATGTACAAGGAGATTCACAAGTCGCAGGCGTTCCTTAAACGCTGGAAATGCGATTTTTAAGCTGAATATTGACAAAATAATGACTGCAGGAGTGTTATTTTTAACATTTCCTGCAGTTTTACTTTGTAATGTGCGCAAAAATCAATACCTTTGCACCGCTTTTTAGCATCCCGTGTGATGGGAAATTAAGGAGCATTACAAGTATCACTTAATTTTGAGTAACACAACTAAACTATTTCAACGAAATGAAAACTTATCAGTTATCAGCCGAGCCCCGTACCGATTTGGGTAAGAAGGCAGCCAAGGCACTCCGTGCCGAAAACAAAATCCCCGTAGTTCTTAACGGTGGTGAAATCGTAGAACTTCCCTACACCGCAGCTCTCAAGCCCGGTGAGAAGATTGTAGAAATCGGTCGCGGCAGAGGCCTTGTAACTACCGACCTCACAGTAAGCAACGAGGATGTGCGCAAGCTCATATACACTCCCGACATCTACGCAATCGAGCTCGACATCAACGGCGAAAAGCGCAATGCAGTTCTCCGCGAAATCCAGTTCCACCCTGTAAAGGATTCAATCCTCCACATCGACCTTCTTGAGGTTAACGACAAGAAGCCCGTTGTAGTTGAAGTTCCCGTACAGCTCGAAGGCCACGCCGAAGGTGTTAAGGCCGGTGGTAAGCTCAACCTCTCTATGAAGAAAATCAAGGTTAAGGCTCTCTACACTGCAATTCCCGAGCGCGTTGTAATCAACATCGACAACCTCGGTCTTGGCAAGACTCTTCAGATTGGCGACCTCCACTTCGAGGGCCTCGAACTGATGAATGCAAAGAACGCCGTTGTTTGTGCCGTTCAGCTCACCCGTGCCGCTCGTGGTGCACAGGCTAAGGCATAACCCACAACCTATTAAATTGATTGAATGAAGTACTTGATTGTCGGCTTGGGAAACATCGGTGACGAATACCGTGGAACCCGCCACAATATAGGTTTTAGAATATTGGATGCCTTTGCCGAGGCATCCAATATTTCTTTTTCTACCGAGCGTTACGGCGATGTGGCTCACATGAGGCTTAAAAACAAGCAGCTCACCCTGCTCAAGCCTTCGACCTACATGAACCTCAGCGGAAACGCCGTGCGCTACTGGAAAGAAAAAGAGAACATCGACATAAGCCACATATTGGTTCTTGTCGACGACATCGCATTGCCTTTCGGAGCCATACGCATAAAGCCCAACGGAAGCGACGCAGGCCACAACGGCCTAAAAAACATAGCCCAGATGCTCGGCACACCCGCCTATCCTCGACTGAGATTCGGCATAGGTAACGACTTCCCGCGCGGTTGTCAGGTAGACTATGTGCTCGGACACTTCACCCTCGACCAGCGTCAGCAGCTTCCGGCCCGAGTGGATGTGGCTTGCGAGGCCATAAAGGCTTTCTGCCTCTCGGGAATAGATTTCGCAATGTGCAACTTCAATAACAAATAGGCGAGATGGCAAAGAGTGAAGAACGCATCGACAAGTGGATGTGGGCCACACGTATTTTCAAGACCCGCACCATATCGACCGATGCATGCAAGAAAGGACGAGTTATGGTAGGTGATACAACTGTAAAACCGTCACGCACAATAAAGCCCGGCGATGTGATAAAGGTGAGGAAACCTCCGGTCACTTATTCATTCCTTGTAAAGGCTCTCACCGAGAACCGACTTGGCGCGAAGCTCGTGCCCGACTATCTTGAGAACATAACTCCTCAATCGGAACTTGACCTGCTTGAGGTAGTTAAGATAAGCGGATTCATAGACCGTCGCAAGGGCCTCGGCCGTCCCACCAAGAGAGAGGGCCGTGAGCTGTCGCGCTTCAAGGAAGACGCACTCAACGACGGCTGGGACTTTGACTTCGACTTCGATGATGACGACGAAGACGAGGATTGATTCACGACAACAACACTACTTTATAAAAAGGCGATGGAGCATCTCAAATAAATGAAACGCTCCATCGCTTTTTCGTTATACCTGTCAGCCTTTAGAAAGGAAGGTCGTCGGTAGCATCACTGCCGAGATCGGGCACGGGAGGCGGAGGAACCGCACCGGGGAAGTCCTGCACGGGAGCAGCGGCGGGAGCGGCCTGCGCACCTGCCTTCTCTACTTTCCAACCGCTAACCGAGGTGTACCAGCGGCCGTTGAACTCACGGCTGTTTATATCGAAGCTCAACACAATTTCGTCACCTACATTCAGGGGATATTGGTCGGCACGGTCGCCAAAAAGGTCAAAGTGCACCTTCTTGGGATAAGTTTCTTGTGTTTCAAGAACATATTCGCGCTTTTTCCACGCATTACCGGCCTTTGAGACTCCCGACTGTTCAGGTAAGGCAAGTATGATTTTTCCTGCTATTTCCATTATTGAATACGATTTTTAATTTTTATCAAAGTTACTCAATCGTGAGCCGTTCACCAAATTTTTCCATCCTTTTTTATGTTCAATCACAATTTTGAATTAACAGGAATCAGTTTTTAACAAGCATCTGGAGTAACCGTTTATAGTGCTTGGCCCGCAATGGCACATACTTATTGGAATAGGAGCGGAAATAAGCCAAATCACGCTTATTCAACTCATAAGCCGATGAATCGGGCAACAGTCGGTGCAAAAATCTGCGGCGAAGCTCATATTCGGCACGGAACCGATCATCGACAGTTATCGATTCCACCACATCGGCGTCAGGACTCTCGTCAATCTTCAGCCGTTTCAGCCTATAGCCTCCGCCGTCACTCTTTAGCAGAAATATGCGGCCTCTTGCATTGAGTCGGTGATACTCAGCTTGCGCCTCCGAATAGACCCTCTTGAATTCGGCAACTATATCCGTGACATAGTTATCGCTACCCGACATGTATTTATTCTCAAACCTGCGGGCCAGCTCCACAAAACAGTCAAGCGTCACCTTTGCGTCATTGGATGCCGAGTGTGCGTCATCATCGGAAAAATAAATGCCGAGGTCACCGGCACACACTGTCAATCCCGGACCGTTAAGCATGTCGTAACCCTTATCGCGTCCAATACACAGCCAGTACCACTCCCTGATGTTGACAACATGCTTCTTGGTGAAATGCCTTATCCCCGACCCTTTCAGATGCTTTATGTCATTTTCGGTAGCGAAGCCTATTATATAGCCTGCACGGTCTATGATCGCCTGGATGTCGTGAGTACACTCCTTGAATGTAGGCTTATCCTTGACCATCGCGGGGGTTATATGATGAATCTTCTCGGTATTATTCCATTTGCGGGTCTTAATCGGCTTGAAATATTGATGATATATCTCCTCGCCTGAAATATCATATATCGACAATTCCAGAATTTCATTGTTGCGAGAATCGGCAAACTCGGCATCAAGACATATAAACTCCCATCGTTCAGATATCACCATCGGCTATTCTCCTATAAAAAATCATAATCAACATATACTCTTTCATCACTATTGTCGCTATCGGATTTCGATTTATGCTTCTTGCTCTTCTCCTTGCCGCGATTTACGTAAACGGGGTCACTCTCGGAATAGTCACGGTCAAATGCCGTTACGGCAAACTTCAGCCCTTTCTTTGACGAACGATAGTTGAAGCTGTTGCCCTTTACCTTGAATCCTACTATATCGTCGGGGGCTTGATCTATCCTCACACCCTTGTCATCGGTGAGATAGACCGAATAGTATCTTACATCGCAATTGCGAGGAGCATCCCAAGTGATTACATAACCGCCATTGGAATATTCGGCCTTGACATTGCGTGGCGACGGAGCCTTATTGCTTCCAAACTGCGGCAGATGAGCCGGACGATTGAACACATCCTTACGCAATGCATCGTAGAGTCGCTTTATCTTGGGATTGTTTCCAAGCAGATGTTCAGCCCTGAAAAAGCACACACCGGCCACTCCGTCGGTGCGACGCGTCTTCTCAATCTGGTCGATTATCACATCCACATCCCACTTAGAGTCAACGAGCTTATAGGGAGCAAGCCCCACTACTACGGGATGCTTGCAGCTGTTGTTGACCCATGTGACCATATTAGGCGTAAATCCGAAATCCTCATTCCAGTACATCTGTGGGATAATGAAATCATGATGTCCCGACTCTATCCACTGACAAGGATCCTGCTGATAGCTGAAATATGATGTCGCGTTCTTATACTTGTCTACATTTTTATATGTGCCTATGGGTGCCGACCCTACCCTTATGCCCGGACGCACCTTCTTGGCCATATCATGCAGCTGAGCGACAAACTCATTTATATTGGCCCGCCGCCAGTCGTCGCGCGACAACTTGCCGGGATTGTAGGCCTTGAACGATGACGCATCATTGAATTTATCACCGGGATAACGTGTATAGTCGAGATTGATTCCGTCGAAGTCATATTTTTCAATCAACTCCTTATACAGCTTCAAGAGATACTTTCGTGTTTCAGGCAACCCGGGGTCGAGATAGTAGCCGCCCGAATAGAGCACACACAAGTCGCGGTGTGACTTCAAAGGATGCTTTACTTTATTAGATGCATAACGTGCGGCGTTACGTGACGAGCCTATGCGGAACGGCACAACCCATGCGTGACATTCCATCGAACGCTTGTGACACTCATCTATCACAAAGCGGCACACATCGTAGGAGAGGCTGCGCGACCCGTTACCGGTCAGCGACTCCATGGCCGGCTGCAACGAAGAGTTCCACGCTACATCACCATTGGCCTGAACCTGAAATAAAACCATATTGAAATTGGCTTCGGCAAGACGGTCAAGCATCTCGACAAGCAACTTTTTCTGCGATGATTCATCATATCGGCCTGCCGGCCAGTCCATACCACCGTTTGTCGTGAGCCATACACCCCTCACCTCCCTTAAAGGCTGCGCATAAACCGATGTACACTGTAGGACGACAATAGCCAGGATTAACAATCTGAGCATAATGAATTCAAGATTACAATGCGAAAATACACAAATCCGAAAGCTTTTACAAAATTTTATTCCTAAAAATAGTCCTATATTCAGGTAATTTCGCTAATTTCGGGAAAAATAAGAGCGAGTATAAAACAACCGATTATGAAAATAGGTTCGGAATGGTGGACATCGCCCACCGAAAGCGAAAACGGGCGACTGATAATAGTGACCGGCCGTGGCGGCATCGACGAAGTGCGCAACAGCGGCAAATACAACATTCGTGTTGAAGTGACATGGAAATATCCCGGCGATGCGACAGGAATGCCCGACTACCCTACCTCCAAGGTGATGGAGGCGGTGCAGGATGCCATGACCAAGGCATTCGACAAAGACCCTGTGGCGGTACTCACCGGCATATACACGGGCGATGACGAGCGCAACTGGATATTCTATACCCGTTCAATACACATCTTTGAAAAGAAAATCAACGAGGCTCTTGCCGACTTCGACCTGCTTCCAATCAACATATACACTGAAAACGATCCCGATTGGCAGGAATATGACGAAATGAGGGAAGCCTCGGAACTTGAAGGCTAAGAGCCGGTTCGACAATAAAAAACTACAGGGGCATCGCACTACACAATGCGATGCCCCTGCTATATTTATCGAGAATATATTCCGATTATACGTATCCGCGTATGATTCCGCGCTTGGAGTTGCGCACAAACAGAATGATTTCGTCACGCTCCTTCGTTGCGGGAAGTTCGGCCTCGATGCGCTCAACGGCATCCGACACGTTAAGACCCGAGAGATAAAGATAGCGGTATATCTCCTGAATTTCACGAATCTGCTCGTTGGAGAAGTTACGACGACGAAGTCCTATCGAATTAACTCCGGCATAGGCTATGGGTTCGCGTGCAGCCTTTACGTAAGGAGGGATGTCCTTATTTACGAGCGCACCGCCCTGAATCATAACATGCGGGCCTATGTGACAGAACTGATGAACAAGTGTTCCACCACCGATCACGGCAAAATTGTCGACCACCACTTCGCCGGCAAGCTGGGTGGCGTTTGACATGATTACATTGTCGCCGACAATGCAGTCATGAGCCACGTGACAGTAAGCCATGAGAAGGCAATTATTGCCTACTACTGTCTTACCGCGTGCAGCCGTTCCGCGATTCACTGTAACGCATTCACGTATTGTAGTGTTATCTCCGATTATGGCAAGTGTATCCTCGCCGCGGAACTTAAGATCCTGAGGTATTGCCGAAATAACGGCACCGGGAAATATCGTGCAATTTTTGCCGATACGTGCACCTTCCATTATGGTCACGTTGCTTCCAATGCGTGTACCCTCGCCGATTTCAACATTTTGGTCGATGGTTACAAACGGGTCTATGACTACGCTCGGAGCAATCTTGGCCGCAGGATGTACGTAAGCTAAAGGTTGTTTCATTTCTAATATAATAATGATGTGATTATTTATTCTTTACAATTTGGGCCATGAACTCACACTCGGTAACAATCTTCTCGCCCACGAATGCATAGCCCTTCATGATTGCACAGCCTCGGCGCAAGGGCGTCATGAATGAAACGTGGAATATGAGAGTGTCGCCCGGAACCACCTTGTTACGGAACTTCACGTTGTCAATCTTCATGAAATAGGTTGAATACTTCTCGGGATCGTCGACGGTGCTGAGCACAAGCAGTCCTCCGGTCTGAGCCATCGCCTCGACTTGAAGCACACCGGGCATCACAGGTTCCTGAGGGAAGTGCCCCACAAAGAAGGGTTCATTGCCTGTTACATTCTTTACGCCCACGATGTAGTTGTCGCCTTTATCGATGATTTTGTCCACAAGCAGGAAGGGATAGCGGTGAGGAAGCAACTCGCGTATACGGTTAACATCCATCAGCGGCTCTACCGACGGATTGTATATCGGGGCCTGCAGTTCCTGATGCTTGATCTCCTTGCGTATCTTCTTGGCAAATGTAGTGTTGATTGAATGTCCGGGACGGGTGGCTATCACCTTGCCGCGCATCGGACGACCGATGAGAGCGATGTCGCCCAGTACATCAAGAAGCTTGTGACGGGCTGGTTCATTATCGGCCAGCAAGGGGAAGTCGTTTATATAGCCAAACTCGGTGACATTCTTGTGGGGAACGCCCATAAGGTCGGCAAGGCGGTCGAGCTCCTCTTGCTGCATGGGTGAATCGTAGATCACTATTGCGTTGTCGAGGTCGCCGCCCTTGATGAGATTGCCCTTTACAAGTGGCTCAACCTCGCGTACGAATACAAATGTGCGGCTTGCGCCTATTTCACGCGAAAAGTCATCAAGCTTGTCAAGCGAAGCATATTGGTTGGTCAGCACGGGAGAGTCAAAAGACACCATCGTGTCGATGCTGAATTCATCGTCGGGAAGCACAACTATCGACGAACCGGAAGTGTCGTCGCGCACCTCTATCTTCTGCTTTACAACGTAGAAGTCCTTGTCGGCATTCTGCTCCTCTATTCCGGCTTCGATTATTTTTTCGCAATATACCTTGGCACTTCCGTCAAGGATGGGAAGCTCGGGAGCGTTCAGCTGGATGAGGCAGTTGTCGATGCCGGCAGCATAAAGAGCAGCCAGAGCATGCTCGATGGTGCTTATGCGAAGGTCGCCTTTACTGATTACGGTGCCGCGAGTTGTGGCTGTGACATACTCGGCAAGTGCATCGATGACTGGTTGCCCCTCCATGTCAAGACGCTGAAATTTATAACCGTGGTTCTCAGGTGCGGGAAGGAAAGTGGCCTCTATCATCAAGCCGGTATGCAATCCCTTACCATTAACCTTAAATGATTCCTTGAGCGTACGTTGTTTCATTGTTATGAGTATGAATTAATATTATTTTTTCGATTGATTGAGTTGTTTCTCAAGCTCGGCTACACGTTCATATAGCTTTCCGAGATTCTTTATATGCACAACCTGACGGGCAAAGTCGCTGTAGTCGGTCGACGGATAACCCATAATGCGGCTGCCGTTTTTTACACTCTTGGGCACGCCCGACTGGGGGCCTACCTGAACATTGTCGCCTACATGTATGTGTCCCGAGAATCCGGCCTGACCGCCAACCATGCAACCGGAACCTATCTTTGTAGATCCGGCCACACCAACCTGCGAGGCCATGACGGTGTTGCTGCCCACTTCACAGTTGTGGGCTATCTGTATGAGATTGTCGAGTTTCACACCCTTGTGTATACGGGTGCTGCCCATAGTTGCGCGGTCGACCGTAGTGTTGGCGCCTATCTCAACATCGTCGTCAATCTCGACATTGCCAATTTGAGGTATCTTGTTGTAAACCCCGTCGACCGGAGCAAATCCGAAGCCGTCGGCTCCTATCACAACTCCACTGTGCAATATACAGTTACGGCCTATCTTGCAACCGTGGTACACCTTGACTCCGGGATACAGGACTGTGTTGTCGCCTATGACGGCGTTGTCGCCCACATAGCATTGGGGATATATCTTAACTCCTTTTCCTATCGTAACACCCTTTCCTATATATGAAAAAGCGCCTACGTATGCGTCATCGGGAACTGTTACTCCCTCAGCCACATGCACAGGCGACTCAACGCCTACAGGCTGCGGAGCGGTGAGCTTGCTTACCATGCCAAGCAACTGAGCCACGGTAGCATACGGGTCGTCGACCCTTATCAATGTAGCCTTAACGGGATGTTCAAGGACGAAATCACGACCTATGAGCACCACCGAACTACCTGTATCATATAGATAATGTGCATATTTAGGGTTGGCGAGAAAAGAAATTGCGCCCTGACGGCCTTCTTCAATCTTGGCAAACGTGCTCACTGTTGCCGAGCCGTCACCTTCGACAGTGCCATTGACCAAGGCAGCAATTTGAGTAGCTGAAAACTCCATTATTACTATATTTACCTGTTCGATTTTAGTTTTAATATGCAAAGTTGCGCAAAATTTTTCACACTTAGGCTAAAATATGATTTAAAATTGCCTTATAAAGCCTTATATTGATGGCAAATTCAATCATTTATCGGCTGTAAGCCTCAACCCGTCATCGGTCAATGCTATTTTGCCTTGCTTGTAAAGCTGGCCTATGGCCTTCTTGAAGTCCTTCTTGCTGCAACCGAACACTACTCTTATTTCATCGGGTGAAGAGCTGTCGCCCATCGGTGAAAAGCCGTTGTTCATCTCAAGATAGCGCAATATGGCACGCTCGGCTGTAGCCACGCGGTCATACTCATGCGAGCGCAATGTAAGGTCGATTTTCCTGTCGGGACGAATGTATTTCACACGCGCGTCGATGGTCTGGCCTATTGCTATGTCGATATATATGTCGCCGTTATATATCATTCCGCTATAGAGATTGTCGACAATGACCTTGTAGCCTATGTCAGTGCGCTGCAGCACAAGTGCCTTCACCTCGGCACCCGAGCGATAGTCGGGAATTCGATTATTAAGGAAACGCTCTATGCGGGCCGAAGCCACTATTCGCTTTGACGAATCGTCAAGATACACGTAGACAGGATAACGACGGCCGGGATACATCTTCATCTTCTGTTCGCGATAAGGACACAACAGATGCTTGGTCGGAAGCCCCCAGTCGAGAAATGCTCCGGTAGAATTGACATCGACGACACGAAGGAATGCAAACTGTCCTACCGTAACATAAGGATCCTCTGTAGTAGCAATAAGCCTCCCTTCCGAGTCCACGTAAACAAACGCCCTCAACTTTTGGCCGACATCGGGATTTCCCGGTACATATCGTTGAGGCAAAAGTATATCGGTTCCGTCACCATCGGTCAGATAGATTCCAAAATCGACTTTTCGAGCCACTTCAAGCTCGTTGTAATCTCCAATTTTAATCATATTTCACAAAATTACAACGATTGAACCATGATTGCAAACAAAACAGCCATATTTACAATATTTAGTACCGTCTGCGACACAGGCGGCAACCGCCTCATTTGCGTCGACAATCATAATACCGTGCCTATTTTTTGCCATGTTATCATCCATGATAGACTTAAAAACGTTATCTTTGCGTAGAGATAACATTTCAACCTGACCAAGATGATAGATACGATTCTGAAATATTTCACCCTCACCGACAAGCAGAAACAACAGTTTGAACAAATCGGCAACCTCTATCCCGAGTGGAATGCCAAAATCAATGTCATTTCACGCAAGGACATCGACAACCTGTGGGTGAATCACATCCTGCACTCATTGGCGATAGCCAAGTTTATCAATCCGGTCACGGGCACTACATTCCTCGACATGGGCACCGGTGGCGGATTTCCGGGAATCCCTCTCGCCATAATGTGGCCCGAATGCAAGCTTCACCTGATTGACCGCATAGGTAAAAAGATAAAAGTAGCGCAGGACATAGCTCAGCAAATCGGACTTGACAACGTGACATTCCAGCACGGCGACATAGGCGAATGCCGCAACACCTACGACTTCGTGGTGAGCCGTGCCGTGATGAGGCTCGACGAGCTGCTGCCGCTAATCAAGAAGAATGTGAGCCGCACATCGCGCAACGCCTACCCCAACGGACTTATATGCCTGAAAGGCGGTGACTTGTCGAGCGAACTTCACGGGATAAAGAATCCCGTAATCGAAGAACCGCTTAACCGTTACTTCGATGAGCCGTTCTTTGAAACGAAAAAACTAATTTATGTCCAAATCTAACAAATCAAAATTACCATGTTGAAAATCAAGACTTTTACATTCAATATGTTTGGGGTCAACACCTATATAGTGTGGAATCCCGACACCCGTGAGGCCGCAATAATCGACCCGGGCATGATAAACGAGGATGAGCAGCTTGCACTCGACCGCTTCATCAAAAACAACAACCTTACCGTAAAGCAGCTCATAAACACTCACATGCATGTCGACCACATATTCGGTGACATATATGTCAAAAATAAATATGGAGTCGATGTTAAGGCATGCCCCGACGACTCATTCCTCGGAGAACGTGCCACAGCACAATGTCGCATGTTCGGCCTGCCCGAAAGCATATCCATGGTAACGATCGACCACAAGCTTCAGCACGGCGACACGATAGAGATAGGCGGAGAGAAGGTGGAAGTGCTCGGTGTGCCCGGTCACTCACCCGGCAGCATAGTCCTCTATTTCCCACAATCCAAATGGGCCATAACCGGCGATGTCATATTCAAGTCGAGCATCGGCCGCACCGACCTCGTAGGCGGCAATCACCATCAGTTGATTGACGGCATACGCAACAAGGTTCTCACCCTCCCCGGCGACACCATCGTGTATCCGGGACACGGCGATCCCACTACGATAGACCGTGAAGAGCGCCACAATCCGTTTGTTTAAGAGCCGGTTCGACAATAAAATCGCCTCATTATGCGTCACGAAGCATTTTTCGCAAATAATTGTTGAACTTTTCAAGAAATTTGTTGCAAGTTTAAAACTTTTACCATACTTTTGCATCGCAATTATAACTAAAGCAGAAACAAATGACACGATTTTACGCATATTACTTTTCTTACTTTTATTTCGCAAGAAATTGAAGCGGGATGAGGCGCGCGTAAAATTGCTCAATAAATCATCTTTAAGACATCACCGTAAGTCCCGCTCCTTTAACAAGGTCGGGACTTTGGTTTTATAATGACACTGAATGAAACAATGAAAAAACGAGTAACAATTCAAGGAGTGGCGGGATGCTATCACGATGCGGCCGCCCGCAGCTATTTCAGCAACGAGGAAATCGAAACAATACCCTGCGACTCATTTCAGGAGATGTTTGACCACCTCGCAACCGATGCTTCATTGCTGGCCATCCTGGCCATCGAGAACACCATAGCGGGATCGCTGCTGCAAAATCACGAATTGTTGCGCAAGAACCAGACCCGCATCATAGGCGAATACAAGATGAGGATATCGCACACTCTTGCAGCGCTGCCGGGACAGTCGATCGACCAGCTCACCGAAGTCAACTCTCACCCCATGGCATTGCGACAGTGTGAGCAGTTTCTACTGCGTCACCCCAACATGAAGATGATTGAGAAGTTTGATACCGCAGGAAGCGCAAAGGAGATTGCCGAAAACAATCTGCTCGGACATGCGGCCGTGTGCGGTGAATATGCCGCACAGCTCTATGGGCTCAACATCCTTGAGCGGAGCATCGAAACCAACAAGCGCAACTTCACCCGCTTCCTTATTCTCGCCGACCCGCTCCTCGCTGCCGAGATAGGCCCCGACGAAAGCAAGATAAACAAGGCCTCGATCGTATTCACGACTCCCCACACCAAAGGAGCGTTATCAAAAGTGCTCACCATCCTGTCGTTCTACGACATAAATCTGTCAAAGATACAGTCGATGCCCATACTCGGGCGCGAATGGGAATACCGATTCTACGCCGACTTCACTTTTGACAGTTATGCCCGCTACCGACAGTCAATCGAAGCAATCAAACCGTTAATCAACGACCTCCGTATTCTTGGAGAATATACCGAATGTAAAAATGAAATCTGAATCAACAACACAAATCGTTCCGGCCAAACGAGTGTCGGAGATACAAGAATATTACTTCTCACGCCGACTGCGTGAAGTGGCACAACTTAACGCTCAGGGCGCCGACATCATATCGCTCGGAATCGGTGGTCCCGACCGTCCGCCCCACAGCTCGGTAATATCTACACTTGCCGACGAAGCCGCCAAGCCCGGCAACCACAGCTACCAGCCCTATGTAGGCATCCCGCAACTGCGTCGGGCAATGGCCGACTGGTATAACCGTTGGTATGGCGTGACGCTAAACCCCGACACCGAGATTCAGCCGCTCATAGGCTCCAAGGAGGGAATACTTCACGTTTCGCTCGCTTTCCTGAACCCCGGCGACGGCGTGCTCGTGCCCAATCCCGGCTACCCCACCTATACTTCGGTAAGCCGACTCGCACAGGCCGAGATATTCAACTACGACCTCACCGAAGAGGGCGGATGGATGCCCGATTTCGACGCTCTTGAACGCCTGCCCCTCGACCGTATCAAGCTCATGTGGATCAACTACCCACACATGCCCACCGGAACTCCGGCATCGCTTGATCTCTTTGAGAAGATTGTAGCTTTCGGCAAAAAGCACAACATAGTCATAGCCCATGACAACCCCTACAGCTTCATCCTCAACGAAAAGCCGTTGAGCCTGCTGCAGGTCGACGGAGCGCGTGACATAGCCATAGAGATGAACTCGATGAGCAAGTCACACAACATGGCCGGATGGCGCGTAGGCATGCTTGCCTCCAATCCCACATTCATCAACTGGATACTAAAAGTGAAGTCCAACATCGACTCGGGACAGTTCAAGCCGCTCATGCTGGCCGCTGTCAAGGGACTGGAAGCCGACAAGGATTGGTATGACGAGGTGAATGCCACCTACGCGTCACGCCGCAAGGTTGCCGAAGAGATAATGTCGGCGCTCAAATGCACATTCGACCCGCGCCAGAAAGGATTGTTCCTGTGGGGACGCATCCCCGACGACGAAGCCTCCAGCGAGTCGCTCGCCGACCGAGTGCTCTACGAAGGCCGCGTATTCATCACTCCTGGATTCATATTCGGAAGCAACGGCGACCGATACATACGCATATCATTGTGCGCCACCGAGGACAATATGCGCAAGGCGCTTGACCGTATCAACAAAATGAATAACAAACAATAAACACTACATAACTTATGAATGATTTAAAGCCCATCCTTCCCGATGGAATAGAGATGCCCCACCCGCTGATAATAGCAGGTCCGTGCAGCGCCGAAACCGAGGAACAAGTAATGAACACCGCCCGCGAGCTGGCTCGTAACGGCATCAAGATATTCCGTGCCGGTATATGGAAACCGCGCACCAAGCCCGGAGGCTTTGAAGGTATAGGCGTGGAGGGTCTTGAATGGCTCAAAAGGGTAAAGGCCGAAACAGGAATGTTGACCGCTACCGAAGTGGCGACCCGTCAGCATGTCGAAGCAGCATTGAATGCAGGTGTCGACATCCTGTGGATAGGAGCCCGCACATCGGCCAACCCCTTCGCAATGCAGGAGATAGCCGACTCTCTCGCCGCCGCAAAAATAGACATACCGGTACTTATAAAGAATCCCGTAAACCCCGACCTTGAACTGTGGATAGGAGCGTTACAGCGCATCTACAATGCAGGCATACGCCGACTGGGCGCAATACATCGCGGATTCAGCTCCTACGGAAAGCATCTTTACCGCAACCTGCCCCAATGGCACATTCCCATCGAGCTGCGCCGCCGCATGCCTAACCTGCCCATAATATGCGATCCCAGCCACATAGGCGGAAAGCGCGAACTTGTAGCTCCGTTGTCGCAGCAGGCACTCGACATGGGATTTGACGGACTTATAATTGAAAGCCATTGCGAACCCGACTGCGCATGGAGCGATAAAGCCCAGCAGGTAACACCCGATGTGTTGAATTTCATACTTAACACTCTCGTGCTCCGCGATTCCACAGTGACGACCGAAAGCCTAACCCTTCTGCGTCAGCAAATCGATGAACTCGACAATGAGCTTCTCGAAGTTCTCAACAAGCGCATGAGAGTGTCACGCGAAATAGGACAATACAAGAAGGAGCATAGAATGCCTGTATTGCAAATAGGCCGTCACGACCACATAATGCAGACACGCGCAAAGCTTGCCGAAGAGATGGGCATGAGCGGAGAATTCATGAAGACGGTGCTCGCCGCAATCCACGAGGAGTCGGTGCGCCAGCAGATAGAAGTGTTCAACGACCGCACAAAATAACACGACATGAAGATTTTGATTATCGGAGCGGGGAAAATGGGTTCGTTCTTCTGCGATGTATTGTCGATGAAGCATGACATTGCCATCTATGACACCGACCCCAAGCGACTCCTGTTCACATTCAACTGCCGTCGGTTCAACAACCTTGAGGAGATTGACGAATTTGCGCCCGACCTCGTGATAAACGCCGCCACCGTAAAATACACCATAGATGCATTCAACAAGGTACTTCCACATCTGCCCGAGAAGTGCATACTCAGCGACATCGCATCGGTAAAGACGGGGCTGCCGGAGTTCTATGCCAACTGCGGACATCCTTTTGTATCGACCCACCCGATGTTTGGCCCCACATTTGCATCGCTCAGCAACCTCAGCAACGAAAACGCCATAATAATTGCTGAAAGCGACCATCTCGGCAAGGTGTTTTTCAAGGATCTCTACAATGAGTTGCACCTGCACATCGAGGAGTACACCTTCAGTCAGCATGACGAAACTATAGCCTATTCGCTTTCTATACCGTTTGCCTCGACACTTGTGTTTGCCGGCTGCATGAAACACCAGGATGCTCCGGGCACGACATTCAAGCGTCACCTGATGATTGCCAACGGGCTAATGAGCGAGGACGACTATCTGCTCAGCGAAATTCTCTTTAACCCGCACACATCGGGTCAGCTTGAAAAAATACAGGCCAAGCTGAGCCAACTGCAGGTAATCGTCGAGAATCATGACTCCGAGGCAATGAAGCACTATCTTGAAGAGGTGCGCAACAATCTGAAATAAATCGCGTCACTTGGGGCTCGTTTTATGAATTTTGTATAATTTTGCATAATGTAATTTTGTGCATTACACATCTCTTGTTACATCATTATTTCATATATGACTAAAATAGGTTCAGTTATGACGCCGGTAGGACGCAAAGCGTTACTGCTGGGCAGTGGAGAATTAGGAAAAGAAGTTGCTCTGGAACTACAGCGTTACGGCGTGGAGGTGATTGCTTGCGACCGTTACGCCAACGCTCCGGCCATGCAGGTGGCTCATCGCAGCTATGTGTTCAACATGCTCGATGCCGATGAACTTAAAGCCGTCGTTAAGCGCGAAAACCCCGACCACATCATCCCCGAGGTCGAGGCCATTGCTACCGGAGCATTGCGCGAACTCGAAGCCGAGGGATACCATGTAACGCCTACGGCTCAGGCCGCATGGCTTACAATGAACCGCGAAGGCATTCGTCGTCTTGCAGCCGAGGAGCTCGGACTTCCCACCTCACGCTATAAATTCGCATCCACATTCGAGGAATTCAAGGCGGCTGTCGAGGAGATAGGACTGCCATGCGTCATAAAGCCGATCATGAGCTCATCGGGTCACGGACAGAGCGTAGCACGCAAGCCCGAGGACATTGAGCGCTCATGGCATATATCGCAGGAAGGCGGACGCGCAGGTGCCGGCCGCGTAATCGTGGAAGGATTTGTCGATTTCGACTACGAAATAACACTGCTGACTGTGCGCAGCTGCTCGGGAACAACCTATTGCGAGCCCGTAGGTCACATTCAGGTCGACGGCGACTACCGTTACTCATGGCAGCCTCAGCCCATGACCTCCAACGCACTCAACCGCGCAAGAGAGATAGCCCGAAAGATAACCGATGCCCTGGGAGGCTATGGAATTTTCGGTGTAGAGCTCTTCATCAAGGGCGACGATGTAATATTCAGCGAAGTGTCGCCCCGTCCCCATGACACCGGTATGGTCACAATGATTTCACAGGATTTGAGCGAATTCGGACTTCATGCACGTGCCCTTCTCGGTCTTCCCGTGCCTGCAATTCGTTTCTACGGCCCTTCAGCGTCACGTGCCATCGTTGTTGAAGGCGACACCGACAAGGTGGAATTTGAAAATCTCGAACAGGTACTCGCCGAACCGGGTGTACAGATACGCATATTCGGCAAGCCCGAAGTGAAGGGACATCGCCGCATGGGTGTAATCCTCGCAACCGACGAGTCGGTAGAGGCAGCACGAGCAAAAGCCGAACGCGCCTATAATGCGCTAAAGGTCAACGTACTGCCGCGTTAATATATTACGACTTAGGCCGTCGGCCTTTAAACTTCTTACGCAGCTTCTTAGCCATTTCATTATGGTGGGAAGCTGCGTTCTCTTCTCCTATCGACTCGTATAAGTCGGCAAGGCGCTCATGCACCTCTGCTATTTCATCGTTGATTGACAATGCTATGAGAAACCAGTTCATGGCCTCCGACAGATTTCCGGCACGCCTATATATTTCACCGAGCGACATCGGAGTATCGAATTCATCGGGACACAGCTCATAAACTCGCTTGAACCAGGGAATAGCCTCTTCATCGTTACCTACCGCGACATACATGCGTCCCTTGCCCCACATAGCCTCCGCACAATCGGGATATAACGACAACGCCTTGTCGTAATTGGCCAGGGCGGGAGTCGGATCAAATCCTTCACGCCTACATTCATCGCCCATTGACACATATTCCAACGCCAGTTTCTCAAACTTCTCTTTGTCGTCATTGACCTGTTGCTGCAAATCAGCAACCATCGACCTGTAGCGGCTGAGTCGCGAAAGCTTCATGCGTGCAAAGCGCATCAGCACCGTGTTGTCAATTTCGTTGCGCAGCCTCATCGCGCTTATAAACAGCTCGAATGCCGAAGCGGCATCGTCACGTTCAATGGCGTCAAGCGCCTGCGAATAGAGGTCGTCGGCCTTGGCGCGTTCAAGAGCCGAGTCGATAAGCTTCTTGTCGTTGAACGACCGGCTGAATGTAATAATTTCGGGGTTGACGAAGACATCACGCTGGTTGATTGTGCTCAACAGCGACAGTCCGCCAAGGCTGCGACATCGGCTTAACGCCACATAAGCCTGACCACCGCTGAATGTGCCGCGACCAATGTCGATCACCACATCGTTGAATGTCAGTCCCTGGCTCTTGTGTATCGTAAGCGCCCACGCAAGCTTCACCGGATACTGTATGAACGAGCCAAGCTCTTTCTCTATTACCTTGTGGTTTTTCTCGTCATATTCATACTTTATGTTGCGCCAAACGGCAGGATCGAGCACATGCTTTTCACCCGATTCAAGCTCCACCATGAGCGTGTCCTCATCGGCCATGTATATTCGTCCAAGAGTGCCGTTGACCCATCGCCGGTCAATGTCGTTCTTGATAAACACAATCTGCGCACCCACCTTCAATGTCAACGCCATCGAGGTAGGCAGCGAGTTTTCGGGAAATTCGCCTGTTATCGTACCCTGATATGTTATCTCGGGTGTCTTGAGATGTCGCAGGCGTTCATCGTTTATCGAGTCGACCATGTCACGCTTGGTCGCGAGCGTCATCACCATGCGGCCGTCATCGTCATGCGATGCGGGAATTATGCGTGAATTCAGCAGCTTCATGTCATCGGTCGATGCACGGCCAAGCCTTATCCGATCGAGAATAGCTATGAACTCATCATCGTTCTGCCTGTAGATTTTACGTAACTCCACCGACACGACATTCAGTTCATCGAAAGCTTTAGCACAGAAGAAATAGGGATGGCTGTAGTAACGCCCGAGCAGGTCACGCATGTCGCCCGTCACCACAGGTTCGAGCTGAAATATGTCACCTACGAGCAGTAGTTGCTTGCCGCCAAACGGCTCACGGGGATTGTCGGAATACACACGCAGCACCTTGTCGATGAAATCTATTATGTCGGCTCTCACCATCGATATCTCATCGATTATTATCAGTTCAAGCTCCTTGAGCAGTTTCTGATGACTCTTGGAATACTTCATGCGTGACTTAAGCCGATTGCGCGCAAACTCCGGGTCGTCGGGCAGCAGCGGCTTGAACGGAATCTTGAAAAATGAATGAAGCGTGACACCTCCCACATTGACAGCCGCAATTCCGGTAGGAGCAAGCACTACATGCTTTTTACGGGTATTGTTGCATATATATTTAAGGAATGTCGACTTACCCGTTCCGGCCTTTCCTGTCATGAAAACCGACTGACGGGTGAACTGCACGAGTTTCCACACATTCTGAAACTCAGCGTTGTCAATGTCTATCTTCTCTATGTAATTTTTCTTCCGTGCCATTGCTAAAAATCAAGGGTGCCAACCGGCTTTAATGTCGGGTGGCACCCTTGAGTGCAAAGTTAATGAAATATTTTTAGAACTTGTATCCTATACTCAGCACAACTTGATTGTTATTGTCGACAAGCGATGCTGTGGGTGAAGTTTCAAGAATTACGCCGTTCTCGATGAGCGGAGAGAATGCGTGGTAGGAGCTTTCGCGACGCTTGTGAACGTAGGCAAGGTCGGCATAGAATCCTCCGGTGCGGAATCCAAGACCGCAAGTGATGTACTGGGTGGTCTTGTCAAATGTGTAGCTCGGAATTGTTCCGGCGGTCCACACTGCCTCACGTCCCGACGAAGCCTCTTCCTTAACAGGCGACGACTCGTAGCTGTAGCCGGCACGAAGGCTGAATTGCGGAGTCACCCTGTACTCGGCGCCAAGACGAAGGATGTTGGTACCCTTGTAGTAACGCTTTACATCGGAAGTGACATCGGTGTATTCATTTCCATCGACATCCGAAAGTTTCATTGTCTGGGTTCCTCGGTATTCATAGTCAAGACTGAGAATACCCTGACCGCCGATGACACCAGCAACACCCACCATCATACGCCACGGTGTGCGCATGTCATAGTCGTTCCAGCTCTCATATCCGTCATTGGTCATCGGATAGTCCTTGCTTGTCGATGCGTTCTCGGCAAAACGGCTGTCGCTCGGAGTGTATCGGTAGTCCATCGTTGCATAGTAGGTATCGGTCATCTGATACCATGTGGGAGTGTGTACAGCGAATCCTATACGCAACTCATTGATGGGCTTGAATATCAATCCGAACTTCACATTGAATCCTGTACCGGTGGAGTTCAGATAGTTGTCAAGGCGATAGTATCCCTTGCCTCGTGTCTGATAGTAGGGGTCGGCACCGTTTGTAGCGTTGGCCGCCTGCGCTGCTATGTATGCATTATCGAGGTTTTCGTCATAGTAGCTTATCTGGGTGAAGTCGATGTCGGTTATACCGAAACCAAGACCCCAATACAGCGTATTGTAAATGTTACCTCCAAAGTTTATGGCATACTCGTCGATGTAACCCTTCTGCCTTACGGCGTAGGATGCACTGCCGGTTGTGCCGTCACCCATCAATCCTTGGAAGTTGTTTCCGCTCGCATCGGGATTTATCACGAATCCCTGATAAGAAAGGATGCTCAGCCAGGGAGCATAACTGTCGACATAGGGATTGTAATCCTTGCTGCTCGACAGGTCATCGGAATTCCAGCCCTCGCTGTTGGTAGCTGCGGCCACCAAGTTACTCAACGAGGCATCAAGCGAGCCGAATCCGCCGCGATACACGCGATCCATCGAAACGGTGCGTGAATAAGTGGCTCCCCATGAGAAGGTAGGCATCACATCACTATAAAGATGTGTGGTACCGATATATCCGAAGTTATTGAATGTAAACTTAGTGTGGTCATCAGTCATCTTGACTCCCTGGGCTTCGGTGGTAGCCGACTGAAAATTAAGATTAAGCGTAAGCCCTATCTCGCTACTGCGATATATGCCTATACCGGCAGGATTCTGGTTAAGCGTCGACATGTCACCACCAAGAGCGGTGAATGCTCCGCCCATCGACATGAATCGTGCCGTTCCCCTCAAATCGGAATGCGACAGTTGATAAGCATCGACGGCGGCCTGAGCCATCGCCATAGCCGGCAGAACGCCGGCCACTGCTAATGCATAAAGCTTCTTCATAATTCTCTAATAATGAGTTGAAAATAATTTTAAGTTCTATAACCGTTAACGACGTCCTCCGCGATGACTGCCACCACCGCCTACACTTCCACCACGCGAACCACCGCCGAATGAACCGCGGCTCGGGCTGGAATAAGACGGAGTAGAGTACGAATTACGGGTATTACGATTGCCTGTAGTAGTGCCAAAACGGTTAGAATTGCTGTTATTCTGTTGATTAGGCGTAATTGCAGGACGAGAATTTGTGTGTGACGACTGACCGGGACGATAGTTGCCCACTGAACCGGGACGGAAACCGTTGCCACGATTATTGGATGTACCGGGACGATAATTGCCCGATGAACCCGAAGTGACATGGCTCAATCCGGTGTAACCGTTGCGCACACCTATCGGGCGACGACCATTGGGAGTATAATCTCCACGGTGCCAGGCGACAGGACCGCCCCAGCCCCACGAGGGACCCCAACCGGGACCACCCCAGCCCCATGACGGACCCCAGCCCCACGACGGGCCCCATGACCATGAAGGACCCCAGCCCCATGACCAGGACCATGACGGCCCCCAAGCCCACGAAGGGCCCCAGCCCCAATCCCAGGGATCCCAGTACCAAGGCGAGTACCAACGGTTCCAAGCCCATGACGGGCCCCAATATCCGGGTGAATTTATGATAATGTTCACCTCGGGCTGTGAATAGTAGTAATCAACGAGTTCAGGGTCATTGATTGTCGACACAATGTCGTCATTGTGGAAACGCTCAATGCGTCGTGTGTATTCAAATCCGTCCTTACTCATCGATTGACGGGTGGTGTCATTAGTTGCATACTGGCCACGGCGATTGTACTCATCGACGCTGCGGGTCGATGTTCCGCTCACCTTATACGCATCGGAGCCGGGCATGTTGTGTCCGCCCAATGTGGGATCATAATTATTCTGGTAATAATAGTCCTCGTATACAGGCTGCTGCTTCTTGGGCTTTACCTGCTTGGGCTTTGTATCCTTTGATGCGTCATAGTAGATGTCATCATCATAGTAACTCTGAGCCGAAGCAACAAAAGCTCCTCCGGTTAAAAGTGCCATTAATAACAATACCTTTTTTGCTTTCATAAGATTCAATAATTAGTTGTTTTTCAAAATCTTTCATTATCTTGGACTAAAAAAGTGACCGATAGTTTAATCCAAGGACACATAAAGGTAGCGTATTCCCTGCTTTTGTGCAATAATATCCCTCGTCTACTTATACCCGGCTAAGAATATTTAACAATCTATGGCGGGCATCGGCATGCGCCGATGTCCGCCATGCGATATATTTTTCTACATGATTCCTCGATTATTCGTCACCGTTTCCATCGGAAATTGGCTTCAAATCGTAGGACAGCATGCACAGTGAGAATCCCCAGTAAATGAATGCAAGAGAAGTGAGGAAGCTAACCATCATCATGTTCTGTACCCAACCTGCTTCAAGGAAGAAGAATCCGATGAGAAGCAACAGGATACCGTTGACAAGATAGAGCCACCAATATTTACCCTTGTGTCCGCTTACCGAGCTGATAATCGTAGTAATACCCCAATAGATGAATATCAAGGCAAGGAAATACGGGAATACGAATTCTGACAACATGATGTTGCGAACAAGCATAAAGCCCACAAACAAGTCAATCATGCCACCGGCAATCCACCATCCCCATCCCTTGGGATAATGAGGTCCTGCAGCTACGATAAGTTGAATTACACCGGCAAGGATAAGAACCCAGCCGAAAATCTGTGACGCTATTGCATAGCCGGCTCCCGGCCAAAACCAATAAGCAAACCCGCATAGTACCATCACGATACCGGCTATCAGTATGAGCCACCAGCTCTTAGAGTAGCCAACCAAATTAAATTTTGAGAGATTCATAACATCAATAAATTTTAGTTGATATTTTTATTCATATAACAACACTCTTCGTTAATTTGTTTGAATTTTACATAAGAGCCGGTTCGACAATAAATGTTAACGGCTCTAACGCATTAACGAGAAAATATAATGATGTCACAACTACCTGCCAATAACGCTATAGCGATGTTATGATTTATCAAGATAAAAGGCCGCAACAAGGTCGTTGTAATCAGGCGAGCCCACCGTAACTACATCCTCGACTGTCACGGCATCGCCAAGCGACAGCTCCCACAGCAACCGCGTGACCCTCCCGGTCGACGGTCGCGTAACTACACGGGTCAGCCGGGCTAACGACATTCTCGCCATCGCCGCGCTGAACATTATGTCACCCTCACGCTCCACAGGCGATATCATGCACAGCCTGCCCTCGGGCGACAACAGCCCCGAGGCCGCTGCTTTAACTATAGAGTCGTAAGTAAGTCCCTCGCCGTGACGGGCAAGCGCACGTGACGCATCGGGAGCCTTAAGTTCCGAATTAAAATAAGGGGGATTGCTCACAATCAGATCGTAGGGAGCGTCAATTCCTGCCGCCCATCGATTGAAGTCGGCCTCAATCACACGTAACCTGTCGCTCCACGGCGATGAATCAAAATTGTCGCGAGCCTCGGCCGCGGCGTCACGCTCTATTTCAACCGCATCGATAAAAGCATCCGGCTCGCGTTGAGCGATCATAAGCGATATAAGTCCCGTGCCGGCTCCTATGTCGAGCACCCTGCGACACCATGCCACATGACACCATGCACCGAGGAGCACGCCGTCGGTTCCCACCTTCATCGCACTCATGCGGTTGCGCACCTCAAACTGCTTGAAGCGAAACACATGTTCCCTATTCACATTTGCCATAACCGACAACAAAGTTAAACATAAAGTGCGGCACATCGGTTGTATTAACATAAAAAGTTGTAACTTTACGCTAAATAAATAATATATATGAATATCACCTCGGCCAAATTTGAGATAAGCAACACCGATGTTGCAAAATGCCCGGCAGTATGTCGCCATGAATATGCGTTCATAGGCCGCTCCAATGTAGGCAAATCATCATTGATAAACATGCTCACCGGTCGCAAGTCGCTCGCCATGACTTCATCCAAACCCGGTAAGACGACATTAATCAACCACTTTCTCATAAATGACCAATGGTATATCGTCGACCTTCCCGGTTACGGATATGCACAGCGCAGCAAGGAGATGCAGCGTCAGATAAAGAAGATAATCGAGGACTACATCCTTGAGCGACAGCAGATGACCTGCCTCTTCGTACTTGTCGACAGCCGTCACGATCCGCAGAAAATCGACCTTGAATTCATGGAGTGGCTCGGTGAAAACTCGGTGCCTTTTGCCATCGTATTCACGAAGCTCGACAAGCTCAGCTCGGCGGCTGCCAAAAAGCAGACCGAGAAATATCGCAACACATTGCTCGAAAGCTGGGAATCACTGCCACCGATATTCTACACCTCAAGCGCCGACATGCGCGGACGCAACGAGCTGCTTGACTACATCGAGGAACTTAATAAGCTGCCACTCGAATGCGAATAACGCCGCCTCGCCCTATCAATAGAGGATTGCAGGCGGCCAATAAAAACCTGATGAGCTATGGAAGAAAAGTACTTTACACCCGAAGAGAAAAAAGAGATGCTCGCCTTGAGCCGGCAACTGCTGGCCCATACTCGCGAAATTCAGGAGCGTGACGACTTCAAACGCATACGACACATTATTTCCGACGGCATAAAGCAGAACCACTACCGACGCGACCGTTACGGAATAAACCCAACAATACACAACCTGAACACCGCCATGTTGCTGTGTGATAAAATAAGTCCCGACCGCAACATGATAATAGCCATATTGCTGTTCAACCTGTGCAAAACCGAGTTCATCCCCACCGAAGAGCTTGTCAAGGAATGGGGCGACGACATAGCAAAACTCATACGCGGACTGCTGAAAGTGTCGACACTCTACAGCAAGCAGGCAGCTGTTGAAAGCGACAACTTCCGAAAGCTTCTGCTGACATTTGCCGAAGACATTCGCGTCATCATAATAATGATTGTCGACCGACTTGCCCTTATGCGCACAATCAACCACCATCCCAACGAGAAGATGGTACACGATGTCGCCTACGAGTCCAATTACCTCTATGCGCCTCTCGCCCATCGACTCGGACTCTATGCAATAAAGTCGGAACTCGAGGATCTGTCGCTGAAATACACCAACCGCAAGACCTACACCGACATAGCCCACAAGCTTAACGAAACGAAGGTAAAGCGTGACCAGTACATAGCCGAATTCATAAAGCCCATCCGAGAAAAGCTCGACGCGACAGGGCTCAAATATGAGATAAAAGGCCGCACAAAGTCGATATATTCGATATGGAACAAGCTCAAAAAGCAGAAGAACGACATCGACCATATATACGACCTCTTTGCGATACGCATAATCATCGACACTACGACCGAAAAGGAGAAGAGCGACTGTTGGCTCGCCTACTCGGTAATCACCGACATGTATCAGCCCAATCCGTCACGCATGAAGGACTGGCTGAGCATACCCAAGAGCAACGGCTACGAGTCGCTGCACATAACGGTGTACGGCCCCGGCGACCGCTGGGTCGAAGTGCAGATACGCACCAAGCGCATGGACCTCATAGCCGAAAAGGGACTCGCCGCCCACTGGAAATACAAGGGCATAAAGAGCGAAGGCGACCTCGACACATGGATGAACAACGTGCGTGACATCCTTGAAGCCGCCGAAACCGGCCCCATGGAGTTGATGAAGAACATGAAGATGGACATCTACGACAAGGAGGTGTTCGTGTTCACACCCAAAGGCGACCTCTACAAGCTGCCGTTGGGAGCGTCACTTCTCGACTTCGCATTCCACATCCACTCAAAGCTCGGAATGACATGTACCGGAGGCAAAGTCAACGGTAAGAACCAGAAGCTAAACTACAAGCTTAAGAGCGGCGACACCGTAGAGATACTCACCTCAACGGCACAGGCACCCAAGCTCGACTGGCTTGCATTTGTCGTCACATCAAAGGCTCGTAACAAGATACGCCAGACTGTTCATGAAATGAACAATCGCTCGGCCACACTCGGCAAGGAGCTGCTCGAACGACGCTTCAAGAACCGCAAGATAGAGCTCAACGAGTCGAGCCTGATGAAGGTTATAAAGAAACTCGGCTACAAGACAGTAACCGACTTCTATGACGCAATCGCCGATGAGAGCCTCGACATAAACAATGTGATAACCGAGTACGAGGGCCTTGACAAGAAGATTCCCGATGCGGCCGAAATACGCTCAGCCGAGGAGTTCCAACTCATGACTGCGGCTGATGATGATTCCACATCATCCGATGTGCTCGTTATCGGCGACGACATAAAGGGCATCAACTACCGCCTGTCAAAGTGCTGCAACCCGATATACGGTGACGATGTGTTCGGATTCATATCGGCTGAAGGAGTCATCAAGATTCATCGTCATGATTGTCCCAATGCGACAAACATACGCGAGAAATATCCCTACCGACTCATCACAACAAGGTGGTCGGGCAAACTCGGACAGCAGTTCGGCGCAACGTTACGCATTGTCGGGAACGACGACCTCGGCATAGTCACGAGCATCACCTCGATAATCAACAAGGAGCGTGACACATCACTGCGCAGCATATCAATCGACTCCAACGACGGAATTTTCCAAGGATTCCTCGTGGTCGGAGTCAATGACACCGTAGCATTAAACAACCTGATAAAGAAACTAAAAACAGTAAAAGGAGTAAAAGATGTACAACGTAGCAAATAAACGCACACTCCTGGGAGTGGCAATGGCAATGTTACTTTTTTCATGCGGAGGAAAGAATACCGACACTGAACGCGCCGAAGCGATAGTGAATCAGGCCGATTCAGCCATAACGGCAGGCGACTACGACCTCGCCGTGACGCTGCTTGACACGTTGAAGTCACGCTATCCACGTGAAATAAAGGTTCAGCGCGGAGCCATGAATCTGCGTCCGAAAGCCATCGAAGGACAAACCATACGACAAATCGAGATAACCGACAGCATGCTCGCAGCAAGCAGCCATCGCCGCGACTCGATGATGAACTATTTCTCGTTTGTAAACAATCCCGAGCTCGTCGAGGGCTACTACGTAATCAAAGAGTATGCCAACTCCTCGCTGTTTAACCGCACCGGAGTTGAAGCCCGCATCACTCCCGAAGGCGAATTTTACATAATCTCCTCGCTTAACGCCAAGCCGGTAAAGCACACATCGCTGTCGCTTAAAAATCAGGCTGGAGAGGTAAGCACCGCCACAGTGGATTACGACGGCGACCGCAATTACCGCTCGGGCGACACCGAGATGATAACATTTGTAGGAGCTGAGTGCGACACTCTCGGCCAATTCCTCACCGACAACCGGGGAGCCGCCACTACACTTATATTCAACGGCGCGAAATCCTACTCCACTCCGCTGTCAAAGCTCGACCGAAAATCAATCGAGCAGACCTACGAAATGGCAAATGTATTGACCGAGAACCGCAAGCTTAATTTAAAGCGTGATTTTCTTGACCGACAACTGCAAGTGGCACGTGACCAGATAGCACGAACCACTCAGGAGCCGGCTGCCGACGACAAGGACTAAAGTCCTTGCCTGTCGAGCCACTTGAATATGTAGTCGTACAAAGCCTCACGCACGTTCTTCTTCGACAGAACGAGGTCGTGCATTCCACCGTTGACTTTGATTTCGGTTATATCCCATCCGAGCCGACGGCCATACTTTGATATATCGTCGACATCGAGCACAGCATCGGTAACGGCATACTGCGTGTCGTCATCGCCCTTCTTATAGGAGCGGTCGGAGTGCATGAGCAGTATAGGAATCTTTATGTCCTCGCCGTTTTGAAGCATCCCCTGCCCCATGTCGATTGCCCTGATCCACCCGGCATCCACATCAGGCGACACGATGAACTTCCATTGGGTGTTGAAATCCCATTCGCCGCCGTACTGTTTCAGCACACTTTCGGCATATTTGCTCGACCCGCCCTGCGGTATCCTTATGTCGGGAAATGCATTGCCGATTGTCGACACTGCCGGGACAAGAAACTTCTCCTGAAACGATGACAGGTTCCAATCCAGAAACGGACTGTTGAGAATCAACGCTCTTATGTCGGAATCGGGATTGGAGGCCATGTAGAGCGATGTCGTCAATCCTCCCGTAGAGTGACCCATCAATATTATCTCGTCGATACCGTCGTCCTTCATTTGGGCTATAGCCGAATCTATGTCGGCAAAGTACTCCTTCATGTCACGCACTTGAAACGGTTTCTGTCCCGGAAGGAGCGAACGGCCGTATTTGCGCAGATCCACGGCATAGAAGTTATAACATGAATCGACAAAACGGTCGCCCATCTCAGACTGGAAGAAATAGTCGTTGAAGCCGTGTACATAGAGTACGCCCTTGTTGCCACCGCACGACGACAACTTACGTATAATGGTCGACCTTACCTGACCGCTGTAGTCATCGGGATGGTCAACATAACGCATTTCATATCCGTCGCCGAGCACATCGGGCCGCCATTGAGCCAACGAGGACAATGTAAGAGCCGCGCCCGACAGAAACATCAAAGACCTTTTCATAACTGTAATCCGCTTTTTTAACATAACGAGAAGCATTGTCACACTGTTCATCTTAAAAATGAAAAAGGGCCTTGCTGAGAAGACCCTTTTCCTTTATTACAAAAATTCTTTATAGTCCGAGTATCGAGTGCATCTTTTCATACGCAGCCGAAATGCCGTCCTTGTTCTTACCTCCGGCCTGAGCAAATCCCGGCTGTCCGCCGCCACCGCCCTGGATAAGCTTGGCAGCCTCGCGCACTGTTGTCGAAGCATTCATGCCGTCAGCCACGAGATCCTCGGTTATCATCAATGTCAGCAACGGTTTCTCGGCGGGATCCTTGGTAGCGCCGATGAATACAGTGTGCTCGGGCGACTTGGCACGAACACCAAACGCTACATTCTTCACAACCTCGGGAAGTCGGATGCCGGTAAGCTCGACCACCTTGATGCCGTTGACCTCACGAGCCTTGGCAAGGAGTTCGTTAGTGAGTACATTCACACGCTCCTTGAAGTACTCCTCGGCCTGATGCTTCAGCTCGGCATTCTCGTCGATTGACTTGCGCAATGCCTGAACGAGGTCGGGCACATTGTTGAACATGCTGCCTATCTCGCGGAGAGTGTCCTGCATCTTGTCAAGCATATCCTCGACACGTGCACCGGTCACAGCCTCAATTCGGCGTATTCCGGCTGCGATGCTGCTCTCCGAGATTATCTTTATCATTCCTATGTTGCCGGTGTTGTCGACATGTGTACCGCCGCAAAGCTCAACCGATGAACCGTAACGGATCACACGCACCTCGTCACCGTATTTCTCACCGAAGAGAGCCATTGCTCCCATTTCACGAGCCTTGTCGATGGGCACACAACGCTTCTCGTCACGCGGTATGGCTGCACGCACACGGCTGTTGGCAAGATGCTCCACGCGACGAATCTCCTCAGGTGTCAGCTTCTGGAAATGCGAGAAGTCGAAGCGGAGCACATCGGGTGACACAAACGAGCCTCGCTGCTCTACATGTGTACCGAGAACCTCACGGAGTGCCTCGTGCAAGAGGTGGGTTGCGGTGTGGTTGCTCGATATGGCCTTACGGGCCTCTTCGTCGATTTCAGCCTCAAACACGGCTTCAATGTCGGCGGGAAGCTTCTTGGTAAGATGAACACCCATTCCGTTTTCACGCTTGGTATCGTAAATTTCCACAATGTCGTCACCGTTTACAAGACGGCCGCGGTCACCTACCTGACCACCCATTTCAGCGTAGAACGGAGTTACCGAAAGTACTATCTGATAGAACTCATTGTTTTTCTGCTTAACCTTGCGATAACGCAAAATGCGTGTGGGAGTATTGGTCATGTCGTAGCCTACAAACTCCTGCTCACCATCACGCACTACGACCCAGTCGCCGGTTTCAACTGCAGCAGCGTTACGGGCACGAGCCTTCTGTGCAGCCATTTCGCTGTCAAACTCAGCCTGATCGAGCGTCATGCCGTTCTCCTTAAGAATAAGTTCGGTAAGGTCGAGAGGGAATCCGTAGGTGTCATAGAGTATGAACGCCTCCTTACCCGAAATCTCGTTCTTACCCTCCTTCTTGGCACTTGCGATGGCCGAATCAAGAAGACGGATACCGTTTTCAAGGGTGCGAAGGAATGCATCTTCCTCCTCCTTGATTACCTTCATTATGAGGTCACGCTGCTTGGGAAGTTCGGGATAAGCCTCGCCCATGCTGTCGATGAGTGTGTCGACAAGACGATACATGAATGCCTGCTTCTGGTCAAGGAACGTATAAGCGTAACGCACGGCACGACGCAAAATGCGGCGAATCACATATCCGGCCTTTGCGTTTCCGGGAAGCTGTGAGTCGGCGATCGAGAATGCAATCGTGCGCACATGATCGGCGATTACACGCATCGCAACATCCACCTTGGCATCCTCACCATACTTCTTTCCGGCCAACTCACCTATCTTGTTGATAAGCGGAGTGAACACATCGGTGTCGTAGTTGGATTTCTTGCCTTGCAGAGCCATGCAGAGTCGTTCAAATCCCATACCGGTGTCGATAACCTTGGCAGGAAGCGGCTCAAGCGAACCGTCGGCCTTGCGGTTATACTGCATGAACACAAGGTTCCATATCTCGATTACCTGAGGATGATCGTGATTCACAAGGTCACGGCCCGGCACAGCGGCACGCTCTTCAGGTGAACGGAGGTCGATGTGAATCTCCGAGCAAGGGCCGCAAGGACCTGTATCGCCCATTTCCCAGAAGTTATCATGCTTGTTACCATTGATTATGTGGCTTTCGGGAAGATGCTTTGCCCATATTGAAGCAGCCTCGTCATCACGGCTGAGTCCTTCGGCAGGCGAACCCTCGAACACTGTTGCATAGAGCACATCGGGGTTAAGCTTAAGCACATCGACCAGATATTCCCATGCCCAGTCAATTGCCTCCTGCTTGAAGTAGTCGCCAAACGACCAGTTGCCAAGCATCTCGAACATGGTGTGGTGATAGGTGTCCATTCCCACCTCCTCGAGATCGTTATGCTTGCCGCTTACACGAAGACATTTCTGAGAATCGGCTACTCTTCTATGCTTCGCCGCGACATTACCGAGTATGATGTCCTTGAACTGGTTCATGCCGGCATTGGTGAACATCAATGTCGGGTCGTCCTTGATTACCATCGGAGCCGAAGGGACAATCTGGTGTCCCTTGCTGCGGAAGAAGTCCTTGTAGGATTCTCGTATTTCCTTTGCAGTTAGCATTTTATATGACTATAATTTAATTATGAATTAGCTTATATGAGTATTATTCACTATATTTGCGGTGAAATAATCCGCAAAATTAGTTGAATAATATTACTTTTGCAAGTCATTCAACGCGCCAATCAGCACAAAATGAGCAAAAAAGTATTTTACCGATATAACCCGGCCAACGATAAATATGAACGAGTGTACCCGTCACGGCGAAGCCGTATATGGGGTATCGCCCGCAACACGTTCATGGGCATAGTCATCAGCGCGGCCCTTTTCAGCATCATTTACTATTGGATTGGAACTCCTGCCGAACAGCGTCTACGCGAGGAAAACGAGCAGCTCAACACTCAGCTCGACATTCTCAACCGCCGACTCGACGCGTCACTCGGCGTGATGAACGACATCTCGGAACGTGACGACAACTTCTATCGCGTTATAATGGGTACCGAGCGCGTGTCGAGAGCCAAGCGTTACGCCGGCTTCGAGAACGAAAACCGCTACAACCACCTCAACACCCTGCACGATGCCGAGCTGATAAAGAACCTCACGCGCAAGATGGACATGCTTGACAGGCAGCTGTATGTGCAGATAAAATCATTTGACGAGCTGCAAAAACTTGCGGAAACCAACAAGGACCGAATACGCCACATCCCGTCGATACAGCCCATAGCCCAGAAACACATGCGCAAAATGGCTTCGGGTTACGGAACGCGTCGCGACCCTATATACGGCACACGCAAGTTTCACGAAGGACTTGACTTTGCCGCCGACAAGGGAACTCCCGTATATGCAACCGCCGACGGCAAAGTGGTGAACGCCTCCTGGGAAAGCGGCTACGGCAACCTCGTTGAGATTGACCACGGCTACGGCTATGTCACACGCTACGCCCACCTCAGCAAGTTCAAGGTCAAGGAGGGCCAGACCGTGAAACGCGGTGATCTCATAGCCGAAACGGGAAATACGGGAAAATCCACAGGCCCTCACCTGCACTATGAGGTGCGTTACAACGGAGCGCCGCAGAATCCCATCAACTACTACTTCATGGACATAACGCCCGAACAATATAATCAATTGATTCTTGAAGCTGAAAATGCAGGGCACGTAATGGACTGAGTTATGGATGAAATAGGCAAGAAATACTATAAAATCAGAGAAGTGGCCGAGATGACCGGACTCCCCTTGTCGACACTGCGATATTGGGAAAGCCGCTTTACAATAATCAAGCCCAAGCGTAACGAACACGGCACACGCTTCTACACTACATCCGATGTCGAGAAGATAAGGATGGTCTACTTCCTTGTAAAGGAGAAGGGACTGAAACTTGAAGCCGCACAGGAGCAACTGAAGAACAACCATTCAGGCGTGTCGCGACATGCAGCCGCCATCGACAGGCTCAAGGCAATACGAGCCGAACTTCAGTCGATGCTGGATGCCATGAGCCGGCTGCGTTGACCTCAAAAATCGACGGTAAGCCTCACATTTAACATTCTTCGCGTGAGTAAATTGGGCACGGCATAGCTGACATCATCGGCAGCCTTGACCCAATAATAGCTTCCGACATTGGAAATGTCAAACAGATTGAAGCAATCGACTCCCACCCACATTGATTTTACAAAACGGCCTCTACGACCGCCTGCATTGTCGATTTCGGGCAGAATGTTGTAGGCCAGGCCTATGTCCACCCGTTTATAGGGTGAAGTGCGGAAATACCCCTTGTCGCGGGTTGAATGTGGCATCGTCACCGGCAGTCCGTCGGCAAATATACCCCTCAGATTTACTTTCATGCGTGGAATGCGGGGGAAATAATCGGTAAAATAGAGCGCCACGCTGTAACGCCGGTCGTTGGGCAGCGGCACTTTAACTCCGTTGATGGTTTCTTGCGACTTCATCAACGACAGGCTCAGCCATGAATCACTTCCGGGCACAAACTCACCGAAAAGCCGCAGGTCAAGACCTGCCGCATATCCGCTTGACGAATTGTCGCCGGCATACACTATGCGCAGATTGTCGATTTCGTAGGGATTGAGCCGTGACAATGCTTTGCTATAGGCTTCGGCCGACAATTTGAATGGACGGTTGAACGCCCTGAACGTATAGTCGCTGCCTATAATGAACTGCACGCTACGCTGCGCCTTTATATCCTTGTTAAGGGTCACCGACGAATTGCCATGCTCATCGGTCACAATGCGTCGAAGCTCCTTGTAAAATGGTGACTGATAGTATAGTCCCGTGGCAAATCGGAACGCCCAGTTACTGCCGCTTGCCGGAACATAGCCTATATTCAATCGAGGACTTATCAGCAGCTCACGATTAAAATCCCAATATGACACACGCACACCGCCGTTAAGGCTGAAAAATCCGCGTCCGTTATCGATGCGGTAGGTGTCCTGAAGGAATGCCATGACTCGGTTGCTCGACAATGAGTTGTCGGACGACATATTATAAAGCATCAGCAAATCACCCGCACTGTTTCCAGGCAATGAGAATCCCGCCGAGTCACGCAGCTCCCATTCACGACTGAACTCGCTCACCGATTCATGATTTAACGTAACTCCATAATCAATCATGTGACGCGACACTGCATTGCGCCCCTGCAACGACATTGAGTATACGGTGGCCTTGAGTCGGTCACGTGCATGCTCATGGTAACGCCCCACCCCTATAGGAGCTTCATCGTCGTCATTCATCGCGTCATCAAGCCAATATTCACCCGTTATGTCGTAAGCTATAAGTTCATTGGAGTGATTGCCCGAGAACAGCAATGTATATCCCGACGAACGTGACGGCACATAGTTTAACGACAATGCGCCGAACCATGTTTCAAACTTGTCGTGTTCATGACCGTCGAAATAGACATTGAAGTGCTTTACGTCGTCGACCGTACCAAACTTAGTCGTGCGGTTACGTGGAGTGAACCTGTAACTGTTAAGGGCGATGTTGCCGAGAAACGACACCTTGAACCGCTTGTCAAGATTTACCTCTATCTTAGTCTGATAATCGAAGTAACGCGGATCATACTCCCCCTTTTCATCGCCTGTTGCAAGAAGTGACGCGTTACGTTTATACCGTAATCCGTGAAGTTGTGAAAACCGATCGGTTCCCTGCCCTATTGCCAACTCGGCACCCATAAGCCCCAGCGACACATTTCCGTCCAGTCCATGAGGTCGGCGATAAGTTATGTCGAGAGCCGACGACATTTTATCGGAATATGCCGCCGGAAAGCCTCCGGTCGAGAATATCAGCTTGTCAACCATCGAAGGATTGATGACGCTCAACCCCTCTTGCTGTCCGTTGGTAACGAGCTGTCGGCGAAACAGCTCCACGCCGTCGACATAGACACTATTTTCATCGTAGGAGCCGCCGCGCACCGAATAAGCCGACGACAATTCATCAGCTGGTGTAACGCCGGCAAATGTCGACAGCATCGACTCGACACTTCCACCAGTGACATCGGGCGAATGCCTGTAGGCATCGGCGTCGACCTGCTGCATCGAGCCGAGTTGTTTCTTGTACTCAGAAATCTGCACCTCACGCAATTGGCGCGATGCTTTCTTGAGTTTCATGTTGACCGCAAGGTCGTTGCCTCTCACCTTCACAAGCTTGCGCTCGCCGTCACGATAGCCGATACATGAAAAGAGGATGTGCAATGTGTCGGCAGCCGGAGCAGTCAGTCTATAGCGACCCTCGGCATCGGTGTTTACACCTACCGATGTCCCGGCCACCCTTACCGTGGCAAACTCGATGGGATGATTTCGCTCATCGGTTACCCGACCGTGTATCCTTGTTTGCGGGAAGCAGCAGAATGCCCCCGACAATATAGAAACAATCAATAATGTGATGCGTATGACAGGCATGCGTGATGAATTTACACCTAAATAACGTGACGCTGTGCCATTAAGTATGCAATACGACAAAAAATGTAGCACTTGCCCCAAACCTATTTAATATCAACATCCCCATTTATTAATTTTATTCATTAATTTTGCATCAAATTATAGCTGAATATGAAAATAGCAATTGTAGGAACCGGATATGTAGGCCTCGTATCGGGTGCTTGTTTTGCCGAGGTCGGCATTGATGTGACATGCGTCGACATCGACAAACGTAAGATCGACAACCTCATCAACGGCACAATACCCATATATGAACCCGGACTCGACGACCTTGTGTCACGCAACGTGAAAGAAGGGCGACTACATTTCACCACCGACCTAAAAGAGTGCCTTGACGAGGTGGAAGTAGTGTTCAGCGCAGTGGGCACACCTCCCGACGAGGACGGCAGCGCCGACCTGAAATATGTGCTTGATGTGGCGCGCACATTCGGACGCAACATCAACAAATACACCATACTCGTAACCAAAAGCACGGTTCCGGTGGGCACTTCAGCCAAAATAAAGGCCGAGATAAATCGAGAGCTCGCCGAGCGCGGCATGTCGGTTCCCTTTGAGGTGGCCTCAAACCCCGAATTTCTAAAGGAAGGAGCCGCGATAAAGGACTTCATGTCGCCCGACCGCGTAGTGATAGGCATCGAGAGTGACCGCGCACGCAAAGTAATGGAGCGCCTCTATCGTCCGTTTCTGCTCAACAATTTCCGCGTAATATTCATGGATATCGCATCGGCCGAGATGACAAAATATGCAGCCAACTCAATGCTGGCGACACGCATATCGTTCATGAACGACATAGCCAACCTGTGTGAGCTTGTGGGAGCCGATGTCAACATGGTGCGCAAAGGCATAGGCACCGATGCGAGAATAGGCAACAAGTTCCTCTATGCCGGATGCGGATACGGCGGCTCATGCTTCCCCAAAGATGTAAAGGCGCTGATACACACCGGAAAGGAACATGGCTACAAGATGCGCATAATCGAAGCTGTCGAGGAGGTTAACGAACTCCAAAAATCGATCGTGTTCCGCAAGCTTAAAGATGCCCTCGGCAACCTTAAAGGCCGACGCATAGGCATGTGGGGACTCGCCTTCAAGCCCGAAACCGATGACATGCGCGAGGCTCCCGCGCTTGTTGTAATCGAGAAGCTTCTCGAAGCCGGAGCCACCGTAGTGGCCTACGACCCCGTAGCCGTGCCCGAAGCACGCCGACGACTGGGCGAACGCATCGAGTATGCTCTCGACATGTACGACACGGCAGTGGATGCCGACGCAATAGCACTGATGACCGAGTGGAAGCAATTCAGAGTCCCGTCATGGAACGTGCTGCACAAGGTGATGCGCGGCAACATAATAGTTGACGGACGCAACATATACGATCCCGCCGAACTTGCCGAGGAGGGATTTGAGTACCACTGCATTGGTAAATGACTGTAAAAACGCATTTATTATGGAAATGATAAAGTTATCGCTGCCTCACATAGGCACAACCGAAATAGAATGGGTCAACAAGGCCTTTGTGGGCGACTGGGTAGTGCCTCTCGGGCCCAATGTCGATGAATTTGAACGACGACTGGAAAATTATGTAGGCGACAATAAGGAAGTCGTGGCCTTAAGTGCCGGTACAGCCGCGCTGCACCTCGGACTGGTCGTGCTCGGAGTCGAAGCCGGCGACGAAGTGATATGCCAGGCGCTTACATTCTCGGCAAGTGCCAACCCTATATGCTATCAAGGCGCACACCCCGTATTTGTAGACAGCGAGCCCGACACCTACAACATGTCGCCAGCTGCACTGGAGGAGGCCATTGTGGCCCGTCACCGCGTCACTGGACGCTACCCCAAGGCCATCATTCCGGTTCATCTTTACGGAATGCCGGCCAAGATGAATGAAATCGTCGAGATAGCCGCTCACTACGGCATACCCGTATTGGAAGATGCCGCCGAAGCCCTCGGATCGGAATATCACGGAAAGAAATGCGGTACCATCGGCAACTACGGAGCATTGAGCTTCAACGGAAACAAGATAATAACCACATCGGGAGGCGGCGCACTGATATGCCCCGATGAAGAGTCGGCCCGTCGTGTGCTGTTCTTCGCAACGCAGGCACGAGAAAACCGCCCCTACTACTATCACGAGCACATCGGCTACAACTACCGCCTCAGCAATGTCAGCGCAGGTGTAGGATGTGGCCAGATGGATGTTCTGCCTGAGCGTGTGGCGCGTCGTCGTGCTATACACCAATTGTACAAAGAGGGACTTTCCAATCTCGCCGGAGTGACAGTGCAATGCAATCCCACTGAAGAGTTTGACTCAAACTTCTGGCTATCGACTATACTCATCGACCCGGCCACCGGATTTACACCCGAGGATGTGAGAGTGGCAATGTTGAATGCCAAAATCGAAACTCGCCTGTTGTGGCGTCCGATGCAGATGCAGCCCATATTCCGTGACGCTCCCTACTACGGCGGCGATGTGTCGCAACGCCTGTTTGAAACCGGACTGTGCCTGCCAAGCGGATCGGTGCTTACCGACGAGCAGATATCACGCGTAATCGATGAGTTGCACCGCATATTACGAGGATGATGTCACGCCACCGGATTGCCGTATTTGACCTTGACGACACCCTATATCACGAGCATGACTATGTCGTGTCGGCATTCAGCTACATAGCCCGAGATTTGTCGCATCGCTATGCGCTCGATTACGACGCTATGGTTGGAACCATGATGTCGGCCGGCAATCCTTTTGACAACCTTTTGCGTTACATATCCCACACCGCCACACCCATAACCGAAGATGTAGCGTGGCTTGTCGACACCTACCGCAATCATCCCCCCACCCTTGAACTATCGGCCGACGCGAAGCGCACAATCGAAATGCTCCAGGCACATAACGTAGAGTTGGCCATAATAACCGACGGGCGCGTGACATCGCAGAACAACAAGATCAAGGCTCTTGGCTTGAACCGAATAGTGAAACCCGAAAACATAATAGTATCGGAAGCCGTGGAAGGCGACAAGCTTTCAGGCAAGCCGTTTGAACTGCTGGTAGCGCAAGCTGGGCCCGATAACGAATACACTTATATAGGCGACAATCCCGCCAAGGATTTCGTGTGGCCCAACCGACACAATTGGACGACAATAGCCCTCGCCGACACATCGGGCATCAACATTCATCGGCAGGAATGGGATAAATTCCCGGCAATAAACCGGCCACGGCACATTGTTGATAACTTACTTGACATTGTGCCACTGATAGTTAAGCCAAATATTGTGAACTGAGCCCAATTTGTGGGCAACTTTTAGCATTGAAAAGTTTGCAAAATTAAAATCTTCTGACTAACTTTGCACCGCTAAGTCAGAAAAGACACTTCAGCATGGAGAGGTGGGTGAGTGGCTGAAACCACCAGTTTGCTAAACTGACGTAGGAGCAATCCTACCACGAGTTCGAATCTCGTCCTCTCCGCCAAGCCCTGTAAGCGACTCGCTCACAGGGCTTTTCATTTATGCACTACCCGCCTACAAATCACCATGAGACATCGGCGCATGGTAAATAATACAGATGAATGTCAAGAATAATGTTTGCACCGAAACACTAACGTAGTTTTGTGAGTATAGTGTCGGGATTCTGATGCATCTGACTGAATGCGACAATCTTCTTACCAAGATCCTTGATTGAGCCGCCGATAAAGTAGACGGTATCGTCTATTATCAGGAACCTATCATGCACATTCGTGCAATGTCTTACTTCTATACGGGGATACTGGGCGTTGTGACGGCGTAGGTCATTGCTTATTTGAGAATGGCGAGTATCGTTATAGATTATCGCTGACACGCCTTCCTTGCGCTTTGTCAATACTTTCAGTATTCGGTCATCAACATAGTTGTCTATCAGTACGATTCTATTTGTTGCCTTTCTGATTAAATCTGAAATCAGCGAATAGGCATCGAATATCTGCCCCTCAAAGAGAACGCCCTCGCGTGGAGGCAACGATGTTTTCGGGAAGAAGTCGACCTTGCCTGTCAAGTCATCGAGCCTTTTGTCATGCTCCAACAGGCGGCGGTCAATGCGGCTTTCCATGTAAAGAAGCCGCTGATTAACACTGTATCCCCGCAATAGATAATCTTTCAATACCTTGTTGGCCCAAATACGGAACTGAGTGCCACGTATTGATTTTACCCTATAACCAACTGATATTATGACATCAAGCGAATAGAACCTGGTCTTATATCTTTTGCCGTCGGCAGCAGTTAGTAAGGATTCCTTACATACTGAAGATTCCTCTAATTCTCCTTCCTTGAATATATTGCGGATATGTAGAGTGATGTTGTTTCTTGTGGTTTGAAACAGTTCTGTCATCTGCGCCTGTGTGAGCCACACGGTTTCATTCTCAACTCTGACATCCAATGACAGAGTAGAATCAGGCTGATAGAGAATGATTTCATTTTCACTATCAGGCCGCAAGTTGCTAATGTTGTTGTCTATTTCGTTCATTGGTGTCTTAGTTGTAATTGCAAATATACGAAAAGCAATCGGTAAATCAGCGATTTACAGCACAATTCGTCAGCTTGCCGACCATACTTCACATTTAATCTATAACTGAGTATCGATTTCGTCGGGCATATATAAATAAAAAGACTTTTAGAGTAATATAATCAGACTGTATGGCCGGGGTGTCGCCGATTTTTAGTAATTTTGTACTTGAACATCCAATGCGGAATAAAAATCCAATGATTTCTGCATAGCCTGCAACAAGGTTAAGACTGCGGAGGAACCCGAATAATGAGAAAACTTATATATGTATTAGTAGCTATTGTCGCATTAGGCACTGCTTCATGCTCGAAGTCAATGTCACAATACGATAAAGAGATTGACCAAGCCGAAAAGATGATGCTGAGCAATCCTGACAGCGCATTGTCAATGCTGGATGCAATCGATGCCTCCGAACTTAAAATTGACTCCTTATGGGCAAAATATCACTTCATTAAAGGATACGGACATCTGAAACGCAACCGTTCAATGATCGGAGATTCACTTATAATATATGCTCATGATTATTATCGCGGTAAAAACTTGGTGAGGGACATCAGAAGCGGCATCGTCCTGGCGTGGTACAAATTCTGGGTCGGCGACACTCCCGGAGCTATGACCATGCTCGATTCCCTTGCCGGATTGCCCGATGTGCCCGATTCTTTAATGACTCAGACGCTCAGAATACGCGTAATGCTCGGAGCGTCGGAATATCAGGGACAACAGCTCATCCCATACGCGAAAAAGCTACATGAACTCGAAACGGATTCCCTGAGAAAAATCGAGGCCAACTATATGCTTTTAACAGCATACGAATACGCAGGTGAAACGGACTCCGCCCTCTATCTTTTGGACCAACTTGTAGACTATGCACGCAATCACAACTGGGGCGACAAGCATTTCATGTTTGAACTTGAACGGGCACAGTTGCTGACCGAAAAAAGCAGGAGCGCCGAAAGCGACGCGCTTATAGAAGAGATATTCCGAAAAGCCGGGCCTGATAACGGAGCCGCCGACTATCTTCATTTTCAGTATGCCATAAATGCACTGAACTCCGGCGATATAACACGAGCATCGCGACACCTTGCATTGGCCGACAGTTTGGCAATAAAATTAAGAGGTGACGACGATACTTACTTCCGCAGCTACAGCAACCTGCTCCATGCCATAATTGACTTCACGCAGACCGGCCGCATCAAACTGATGCACATAAACGGCCTCAACAACCGCCAGGGCGAACGCTACAACCGCATGAAAGCCTCGCAGTGGGAGTCGGAGCGCGGTGCGTTACATCAGCAGAACTGGGCTTTGGCTCTGAAAGCTGAAAGCGAACACAAGACGGTGATAATCCTGATAATAAGTCTTGTGACGCTCTTGGTATTGGCGGGCGCCTTGTGGATTATCATAATTCGCCGCCAACGTGAGCGTGAAAATGAAGAACGCATCGAGGCGTTGCAGAAAATGGTCGACGAGTATCGCTCGGCACCCGCGACACGCGAATCGGAGATTGCCGATTCGTCGGCGCTGCGCAGCGCCATGCTCAAGCAGCTCGGCATCATCAAGATGGTTGCCGAAACTCCGACTGAGCAGAATCGTGAAATGTTGCGCAAAATATCGTCCATTGACGGGAAAATCGACGGCGAGCTTGTAGACTGGGGAAATGTATTCGGAATGATCGACAACCTCTATTCGGGATTTTACGGAAAACTCCACAGCAAGTACGGTGACATCCTCAGCCCGAAGGAGGAACAGATAATCGTGCTCATGGTAGCCGGTTTCTCAACCAAGGAAATAAGCGTAATAACCGGACAGACAACATCGACTGTTTATGTCAGGAAGTCCTCGATAAGAAAGAAGCTCGGAGTGCCTGAGAAGGAGGACATCGTAAGATTCCTGCAAAGTTAAGAGGTCATTTAAACCACGCAACATTTCATTTAAAGTTTTAAGAGATGCAACCACTGATATTCAGCAGGTTGCATCTTTCATATTAAGACTTTCACATTTGCAGTTAAAATCCGTTCAGATGTAATTTTGCATCAGTAATCGTCGCAAGACGCTTTGCTCACAAAGAAAAGAATCACTAAAAACTGATGTAAAATGAAATCAAAAATCACCTCCCTCGCCATCGCATTTCTGATGGCTTCTATCCTCCTCTCTTCATGCTCAACCGGCAAAGGAGATTTAAAAGACCGAAATCTCGAACAAGCTACGCTATCGCGTCTTGACTCTATTCCCAATGTAGAATACATTGGGAAATCCGATGTACGCGCCCTCGACGACAACCGATTCCAAGCTGTAATCATATACTATGTCACCGACTCAACCGGCAATAAAGTTGAACACAATGCACGCGTCACCACCAACGATGACTGCTCAGAGGTTTATACTTGGGAAGAGCTCGACTCCAATGTCCCTGGCCACACCAAGCAAATGATTAGCGATGAGCTGGAAGAAAAAGGTATCGACATGGACGGCAGCATGATTGATGCTCTTATTGAACTTAAAAAACGATTAAAATAGGCAATATGAAACGGATTATCACGCTCATCATTGCCATAACAGCAGTGGCTACGGCTTTTTGCCGGGAGATAAAAGGCATAGTGGTCGGAGAAAACGGGACTCTGCTCGACTATGTAAACGTGGTGCTGTATCGCGACTCAATCTACGTGACAGGGACGGTAACCGACACTGTCGGAGCTTTTTCATTAAACACCGACATCCAAGGCAAGCTTACCGCCAAAATATCTTTTGTAGGCTACGAAACATACACCGCAGCTATACCAAATTCCGGCAACTTAGGCACAATTAAACTTGTCCCCACAACCGTGACGCTCCGAGAAGTTGTGGTCAGCGTCACACGCCCTTCCACCACGATGAAAGGCAATGCACTCGTTACCGACATCGAAGGTAGCTCACTCGCCATAGCCGGAACCGCCAATGATGTGCTGGCACGTGTCCCCATGGTCGTTGACAACGGAGGCACGCTGGAGGTCTTCGGCAAAGGGGCACCCGAAATCTATATCAACGGACGCAAGGTAAATGACCGTCAGGAACTTGCCCAACTGAATTCACAGGACATGAAGAATGTATCGGTGATAACCAATCCCGGTGCGGCCTATGCGGCAAATGTAAAATCAGTAATTCTGATACGCACCAAGCCTCCGAAAGGCGATGGATTCAGCGGAACGATCCGCATCGACAACGGCTTTCAGCACTATTTCCGCACAGGCAACTCAATCGATGTGAAATATCGCACACGCGGGCTAGAACTGTTTGCCAATTATGGATGGTGGTACGGCGATAATCGCGACAACCGTTCTAATGAAATGACCACGACAACCTCAACGGGAACTTACAATCAGTCGTTTCAAACAATCGGTCGACAGTCCTACAACGACATGACCGGAAAAATCGGATTTTCCTACATGTTCAATGACCGCCACAGCATCGGAGCATATTATCAGAACAGTTGGAACCGTCACCACATCACAGGCACCATTCCAAGCGAAGTGTGGCAGAATGGCATCCTGCTCGACCGTTACAACTCCGATGTCAATAATAGATCCACGGCCTTACCGCGACACTATGTCAACCTGTATTACAACGGGCAAGCAGGCAAGTTATCCATCGATTTTAATGCTGATTATCTGTGGTATAAGAGTCGGGAGCTTTCATTGAGTGACGAACTCAGCGAAATGGGAGAAGACCGCACGGTCAACACTCTCTCAATCAACCACAACCGCATGTTTGCCGAAAAGCTCGTAGTGAGTCATCCGCTATGGCACGGCCGTCTACAGGCGGGCGAAGAATATACCTGTACACGCACTACCAACATCTTTACAGCCAACATCACCGAAGTGCCTGATGCCGACAACCGAGTGGACGAAAGCAACATCGCCGCATTTGTGGAGATCGCACAGCAATTAGGCCGCTTCAATATCGGGGTGGGACTGCGTTACGAACATGTAGAATTTAATTATTACGAGATGGGCCAACTCCGCGACGGCCAAAGAAAAACCTACGACAATCTATTCCCCTCGCTTAATGTCGCCACGAAGATAGGTCAGGTCAGAATGGGCTTGAACTATTCGGAAAAGACAGTACGCCCCGGCTACGGACAACTCGATGGTGCCGTCAGCTACATCAATCGCCTCACTTTTGAAACGGGTAATCCATATCTGAAGCCGACAAAAATGCAGACATTGGAATATATGGCACAGTGGCGTCAGTTCTTCGCCCAGTTGTCCTACACCTGCTTCAAGGACGGCGTGTACCACACCACCGAGCCTTACGGTCCCGACGGAGAGGCTACCATTATCAGGACTGCCAATCTTGACCGCCGTCACTATTTTCAGGCATTCGTGGGAGGACAATTCAAAGTCGGTATATGGCAGCCACGCGTAAATATGGGCATGATGAAGCAATGGCTCACCCTACCCGTCAACGGCAAACCGATGAAAATGAACACTCCGGGCTTCCTTTTTCAGTGGCAGAACGCCGTTCATCTTCCATTCGACATTTGGCTTAATGTCGATGCACAGCTTATGACAACTCAATGGGACAACAACATGAAGCTCTCCAATACTCCCTGGTATGTCAACGCCAAGATATACAAAGGTTTTATCAACAACACATTCAGCGTGACCCTCGAAGCAAAGGACTTGTTCAACTCCTCGCAGAATGACGCTATTATGTATAATGACGCGGTACACATTGTTCAGAAAAATTTCTCTCCGGGTCGATCGGTGATGCTAACTCTCCAATATCGCTTCAATACGACCCGCGACCGCTACCGCGGCACAGGAGCCGGCAACTCTGAAAAATCACGATTCTAAATTCATTAATTCATGCAAGATGTGGAGCCTCGGCAGCGATGTCGGGGCTTCTACGTTAATGATTGAAGGCATTAGAGCCGGTCCGACAATAAATATTAACGGCTCTTAATGTCCCTTGTATCGTCAATTATTGTTAACTTTGCTATTGAGCCGACTATTAGTAAACCTCTTGCATCAAATTAACAAAAGAAACATCAATACTCTATATTCACTTTTCGGCATGCTTGTGATTGTGCTCTTTACAAGCATCCTTACAGCTTGCTCCAATAAAAGTGCCGAAAAACAACTCTCACAAGCGGAATCGCTTATGATCGAACAACCCGACTCTACCGTTGCGATATTGGTTTATATGGACACTACAAATATGTCAGAAAACCAAATAGCACGACAACAATTGTTGTACATCTACACACGATTAATCTATGGCAATCAGCTTCCGCTTGATTCAACAGGAATTGCCGAAGGCGACAAGATATTTACAGGTACTTTCGATGAAAATGAAGTAAAATGGCTGATTGCCAAGTCGGCTGAAGCCAAGCGTAGAGGAAATCCGGCAGCCCGTATCGAGTTGTTGAAGGATGCTGAATTTTTAGCGATACAGTTGAACGACAATGTTGACCTTGGGATAATATATCTTTTCCTTTCAAATGTATATGAGCAGGGATTTAACGGCACGGTAAGCAAACATTATGCCGATAAGGCACTTGCAATATTCAGGGAACTGCTCAAGCTTGAACACGAAAACGACATTCTGAAAATTAAAACGATGCAGGACAATCTATTTAAAAGCGATTGTCGCAACAAGGATATGTCGGCAAGGATATCCGAACTTTTTCACACACGCTTCAACCTCATCGACGCGCTTGCCACAACCTATTTTGAATGTAAGGACACCGCCCAGGAACAGAAACGCATATATTCCGATGTGAAGAGTGCCTTATCCAACTTCGGCACGAAGGAAGCTACCCAAGAGCTGACCGACATTGTAAACGGCTACAAGAATAACCTCATGGCGAATTTCCACTCCGATTTCCCAAAGATTCCACCGTCGCAATATCGATTTGCTCTCTATCTTTTCTGCGGTTTCTCCCTGCCGTCCATCAGTATTTTCACCGATACCGAACTAAGGAACATATATATCTATAAATCCCGCCTGAAATCTATGATTTCAAAAAGAGAGTCACCCCGCAAGGATGAATATCTCGGTTATTTTGAATGATTGACGCTTCTGTTAGGCGATGTAAGATGTTTTTATCTGCACACATTGATTACAAATGCATTACAATTCAAAATGTAAGATGATTTAATTTGACACGAGATATTATTTTAGTAACTTTACATCATGAAATCAATGATTAATGACATGAAAGAGAGTCTTATTTATGGATTAAAAATATGCCTTGAATATTTCGTGATAATCGCCGCGATTTTAATTCTATCAATTGTCATAGACTTGATAGGCGGTCGCGATATAGATCACTACTTTTCTACTCCATATTTTATTACTGCGAGCATCGGCTTGGCACTCACTTTTATTTGCGCCGGCCTCTATCCGTCGGTTCTAAAAATGTCGATCAACTCATACAACGCCGAGTGTCCCGGCTTGACACAGAGATATGTAATTGAGAAATGTCGAAGTAAAGTGCTGTGTCGATATTTCTCTATATTGTCATGTTTCTGCTTTGTTTGCTCACTATTTTATGATATGGAAACATATCCGATCATTGTTCGCTCGCTTATGGCCGGTGGCTTTGTATTCCTTTTTCAGTACATAAAATACCGAAAGCAATACAAATCCCTTTAAACATCGGGCCTCGGGAATAATCCGGAATGGTTAATGCACAACCCTGATACTCACACGATAATATCAATCATTTAATTATAAACTTTAAATTCAAAACAATTATGAATCTTCCATTTTACGCATATCTCCCGGTCGTAGCAGGAATTATCGGAGGACTAATCGGAGGTTATTACTATAAACAATACAAAAAGAATCATCCAAATAAAAAGAAATAACCTCAGACAATTCAACCTCCTATCAAGCCGATAAAAATATTGGCTCTTAAAAATAATCGCTGCCGATTGGAGCTAACACTTCTTTCGGTGGCGCTTGTTTAGTACTGTTTGAAGCTTTTATTAAAAAATGTTGCTACCGGCAATCTCATGGTTCCAATATCAACGAATATTCCCCGTCATATAATCGTGATATTTCTGCTTCAATTTTATAAATAGATATAGTTCCTTTTCCCAACATATCCTTGTTGATAAGCAAGTATATTGAATTTTTGATATCATATCCTTGTACAAAAGTTTCAGAACCGAAAATACGACGATATATAGTTTATGACTTTTTGTAGATTTGAACCCCCACAAATCAATAATGCGAAGCGTACATGGATCTTTGCTTCGCATTATTAATTATGCTTTATAGTGTCCTATCAATCCACTCACGGTAAAATATATCCGTATGAAGGAACACGGTAAATTTCTCGCTCTTTTTCTGAAACCAAAGTAATATTAATCATATTAGAGCGCGACTTGCCGTCAGAAACACATTGTGGCTTCTGAGAACTCTTTGCAAACGGTTTCTTTATGGGCTTCATATTCTTTTGGCTTTAATTAATGCCTTTCTTGGGCAACTTAAAGTTAGTCATTTTTGTTCATAAAACCAACCTTCACTAAAAAATTAACATTTAAGGAAAAACAAAATCCGGATACGCTCTCGCGCGGCCGGATTTCTAACCTATGATTCACTTATTTGTTGTTGCTTTCCTTTTCTAATAAATATGTCAAGTCCGACGAAATTCATCATCGGATTATCAATAAAGTCTAAATTTTTTGAGTTGATTTTCCAACTGGTATCCGATTTATGTTAGCAAATGTATATAAAATTTTAATATCAACAAAACGGCCATGTTTATATTAATATTTTTTAACAAAGCCGTTTTGTCATAATCGTTTACACTTCAACCTATTTAGTGCCCAGCTCGCGTATTCCACCTGTAACGGGATCCAACAGCAGATAAGCCGGAGCTTTCTTGTCGCTGAACATCTTGGGCTCAAGACCGAACACGATGCCGTATTGAGCCATTTCAAAGGACTTATTCACAAATGTCTTTCCTTCAAAATCAATCTTTACATCAGCCGAGCCGGGAATGCAGTATGCCACTCCACCCTTGGGAAACTCCTTCTCCTCGCCTTTGTCGTTGACAGGCATCTTGCCTCGCTCGGTAACGCGAATCGAAATGGTGACAGGGTCGCCCGAAAGGTCATCGGCACCGACAATTCCGTCAATAGCCGATATGCGCGCGATTACGGCCTTGGTCACCTCATCGCCGGGGCGGTATGTTATAGTCTGCACATCGGTTTCACGCTGCTCGGTGCCTATAAACATCGCCGTAAGGGCCGCCTCCTGAGCTGCAATCTGATCCATCACAAGCTTCATGGCCTCTCCGTCGGGCGGCATCTGGTCGGCCTGACCTGTTATAAGGTCATTACGGCTCTGTCGCAGCTCATATATACGCTGAGCGGCAAGCTCGGCTCGCTTTGCGCTCGACTGGCTCTGAAGCATCTCCTCGCTTATCACCTCCCTTGCAGCACGTGTTTCGAGCGGCGTAGGCTGAGCTTCCATCGGTTCGGGAAGTTCAGGCGGCTCGGGCAGGTTGAGCTCTTCGGTATTTATGGCGACAGGCAGATTGGCGTCATCCATTATCAAGAATGGAGCCTGTCCGCTCTTGAACTGCATCAGATACTGCTCCTTGCTGTCGGCTACACCGCGCGGAGTGACAATTACACGCTTAACTGTCCACGACTCCGACATTTCCGATATAGGATCGCTCACATTGAGATATTTTTTGGCATATTTATAGAATTCACCCGGTTTCTTAACCACATGCTCGGCCTCGATTGTCACATCAAGCACCGTCACGGGAAGCGAGTAGACCAATCCGTAGTCATTGGCTTTAGTAGCCGTGAATTTTTGGGTTGTTTGCCCCGAGGCAACCATTGAGGCACCCACAAGGCAGGCAAGTGATAGCAAATATGTCTTCATTTTATCGTTATAGTTCAATACTGTTAAATCATTGCATTATATCGCGTATGGCGCGGCCGGTACACTCGGCCACATCTGAAGCAAGCACACCGTAACGGCCGTGACGCTCGGCTGCTATGTCGCCGGCATAACCGTGTACAAATGCACCGAGAGTGGCGGCAACAGCGGGAATATATCCCTGTGCCATGAACGACGCTATAATGCCGGTGAGCACATCGCCGCTTCCCGGAGTGGCAAGCCCGGGATTGCCGCTTGAGTTGAAATAGATCTTGCCGTCGGGACGCACAACGGCGGTGTAACGGCCCTTAAGCAATATTATAATCTGATAGTAGGCCGACTGCTCTATCGCCGTCTTCAGTCGTTCCTCAGCGGTATTGTGCTCTCCGAAGAGGCGGTCAAACTCTCCCGCATGAGGCGTGATTATGCTCAACGGAGGAAGCGCGTCGAGCAGGTGACGACGCTGCGATATACAGTTCAGGGCATCGGCATCGAGCAGCAGGGGTTTTCCCGAAGAGTGGGATATGATGAAGCTCTCAAGAGCTTTCCTTGTGACATCGTGAGTACCTATGCCGGGGCCTATGGCCACAGCGTTGTAGTCATGCTTCAGCGTTATGTCGGTTATGGCAATGTCATGATGGTCGGCCTGGAACAAAGCCTCAGGCACCGATGTCTGAATAATATTGTACCCGCATCGGGGTGAATGCACGGTAAGCTTCCCAACTCCCGAGCGCAACGCGGCACGCGCACCCATCACGGCGGCGCCCATCATGCCGTAACTTCCGGCCACAAGCAGTGCGTTACCGAAATCGGCCTTAGATGTAAACAATCCGCGAGGACGGAGCATATTGCGGGCGTCGCTCTTCTCGACAAGGAAGTAGTCGTAGGGCGAGCTCTTTATCTCTTGCTGGCTCAGCTCAATGTCGAGAACCTTCCACTCGCCTATGAATTCGGCGTTGTCAACGATAAAGAATGCAAGGCGCGGAAATTGAATGGCCAGTGTCAAATCGGCATGAACCACATTACGGCTCAACACATTCTCGTTCCACTCGCCAAACAGTCCCGAAGGCACATCAATCGACACTACATAAGCCTCCGACGCATTGATGTAGCTAACCAACGACTGGAAGCCACCGGTAAGCGGTTCACGCAGTCCCGATCCGAAAAGACCGTCAAGCACAACTACATCCGATGACAAATCCGGCGGCTGGAAGTTTCCGCCCACCACCTCGGTGAAGTCGGCATTGTCAATCTCCAACAGGCGCTTGCGATTGTAGGCACATTCATCGCTAAGTTTACCGAATATATTGAAAAGGAATATCTCTACATTATATCCCTGCTCGATGAGCATACGCCCTACAGCAAGCGCATCGGCACCGTTGTTGCCGGGACCGGCGAAGATACATATACGATGACTCGGACGCCATCGCGAAATAAGTTCACAGGCTATCGCGGTAGCTGCCCGTTCGACGAGCTCAAGCGAAGTAACGCCCTCGTTCTCTATAGTATATCGGTCAATCGACCTTATCTGTTCATTGGTGAATATTTTCATCTTACGAAAAAAGACATTAAACTTTACGCTACCTCAGGAACTCAACAAATAGCAATAGTTCCCGTTGAAAGACACAAAGGTACAAAATATATTGGATGCTTGAATGTATTTATCGCTTTGTTTACGATAATCGTCAAAAATTTCCGCAAACCCACATAACGAAAGGAATATTTTCGCTAAATTTGCACAAACAATATTGTATAATGGACCAGGTAACCTATAAAGGACTCACATTTGAGCCTTACATAACCAATGATACAATCCAGAATCGCATAGCCGAGATTGCCCGCGAGATAAACAAGCAATACGCAGGAAAGCAACCGCTGTTCCTGTGTGTACTGAACGGAGCTTTTCCGTTTGCCGCCGACCTGTTCAGGGCGATAGACATCGATGCTGAAATTTCATTCATCCGCCTTAAGAGCTACGAGGGCACATCGACAACCGGAGTTGTAAAGCAGGTGCTCGGACTTTCAGAAAATCTTGAAGGTCGCGATGTAATCGTTGTCGAGGACATAATCGACACCGGCAACACAATAAAAAAACTCGTGGCTGACCTCAAGGAGAAAAATCCCGCCTCGATACGCATCGCAACACTGCTCTTCAAGCCCGAGTCACTGCAGTGTGAAGTGAATCCCGACTATGTGGGATTTGCCATCCCGCCCAAATTCATAATAGGATTCGGACTCGACCTTGACGGACTTGCACGAAACCTGCGTGACATATACGTGTTGCACGACGACAATTTATAGGCTATTACAAATATCTATTCATAACCAAACAGATTAACATGTTCAACGTAGTAATTTTTGGTGCGCCGGGAAGCGGCAAAGGCACCCAAAGCGAAAGACTTATCGACGAATACGGTCTTTTCCACATATCGACCGGCGAGGTTCTGCGTGACCACATAGCACGAGGTACCGAACTCGGTAAAATCGCCGACAGCTACATATCACAGGGCAAACTTATCCCCGACGAACTAATGGTCGACATCCTCGCAAATGTGCTCGACAACAACCCCGAGGCTGAAAACGGAGTGATATTTGACGGATTCCCTCGCACAATACCTCAGGCTAAGGCTCTAAAAAAGATGTTGGCCGACCGCAACTCAAAGGTACACGCCGTAGTAGGACTTGAAGTCGACGACAACGAACTTGTCGACCGCCTGCTCAAGCGCGGCAAGGAATCGGGACGCAGCGACGACAACCTTGAAACCATAAACAAGCGTCTTGAAGTGTATCACAACCAGACATCGCCGTTGCGCGACTACTACAAGCAGGAAGGCAAGTACCATGCCATACACGGCTCGGGAAGCATCGACGACATATTTGAGTCAATAAAGTGCTCCATAGCCAAAGCCACAAAAGAGTAACAATTACAACAGCGCATAACCAAGAGGCTGCGTCAACCATGACGCGGCCTCTTTTCAATAACACCGCACAACCGTGACAGCCCGAAAACATTACACCGCCCTATCGACACAAGCCCGTGACATGATTGCCTCACTCTCACGAAAAGGCCGACTCATATCATGGCTGAGAGTTGTCGTATTCATCGCAGCGATAGTGCTGGGCATCATGTTGCGACACGATGTCACGGCGATGTCTATCGCGATAGCGGCAGCGGTCATAACATTTCTTGCGCTTGTCAAGTGGCATGACAATGTAATCACGCATCGGCTGCGTGAAGAAGCTTTGCTGAAATTTGCCGAGTCGCGCCTGCAGGTGCTCGACGGGAATCTATCGGGGCTTCCGCGAGGAGAGCGTTACATCGACAGCAACCACCCTTACTCCTACGACCTCGATGTGTTTGGCGACAAATCACTCTTCTCGCTGCTCGACTCAACAGCAACACCGGGAGGCAGCGACAAACTCGCCCACCGGCTCATGACTCCCGACCTTGATGCCGACGACATAATCAGGCGGCAACAGGCAGTAATGGAGCTATCGGACATGACATCGCTGCGCGACTCCATGCAGGTATCGGGACGAATGGCCGAAAGCAGCCTCGCCGACAGTCGCGGCTCAGCATCGGCTGTCGCCATTCCGCCTATAAACATGCCAATAGCCTTGACAATTCTCAGCTATGCGGCATTCCCTATATTCATTACCACGGCCGTGCTAAGCTATCTCGATTGGATAGCGTCATCATGGTGTCTTTGGACATTCCTATCATTTCTGGGATTGTCGGCTCTTGGTGCCAAGCACATCGGCCGGTTGCACTCACGCCTCACCGAAACAGTGAGTTCGCTGACATCACGTGTCGACCTGTTCAGGCACATTGAAGAGTCAAAGTTCACTTCACCGTTACTTCAACAACTACAGCAGCGACTGAATGTCGACGGCACCGAAGCGTCGACATTGATCGCCAAACTCGCCAAGGAGCTAAAGTCGCTCGACCAGCGTTACAATGCCGTGGGCTATCTGCTCTTCAACGGCACATCGCTGTGGGACTACCGCGTCATATCCAATGTAGACCGATGGATGAAGCGTTACGGCCGACATCTCGATTCATGGTATGACACGTTGAGCGAAATCGATGCTCTGTCGGCGCTCGCAACATTCGACTTCGAGAATCCCGACTACACCTATCCGCAAATCGACCGCAGTGGCGAGGTGATAATGGAAGCCGCTGAGATGGGCCATCCGCTCATAGGCAAATCATCACGCGTCAACAACCCCCTGCCGCCCATGACACCCCACTCCTTCATCATAATCACGGGAGCCAACATGGCCGGCAAGAGCACCTATCTTCGCACAATCGGCATAAACTATCTTCTGGCGATGACGGGCGCACCCGTGGCGGCAAAGGCTATGACATTCTCACCAACGATGCTGTTCACCGGATTACGCACCAACGACTCGCTCGCCGATGGCGAAAGCTACTTCTTTGCCGAACTGAAGCGACTGCAATCGGTAGTCGAAAGCGCATCGACAGGGCAACGGATGTTCATCCTACTCGACGAAATACTTCGCGGGACCAACTCATCCGACAAGCAGCGAGGGTCGCTCGGACTCATAAAGAAACTCATTAAGCTGCCGGTATCGGGATTGCTCGCAACCCACGACCTGGCTTTGGGCGTTCTGGCCGAAGAGTATCCACAAAACATATCGGCCTACTGCTTTGAGGCAAATATCGAGGGCGACAACCTGACATTTGACTACAAGCTGCGCAAAGGCACCGCCCACAACCTAAACGCATACTTCCTTATGCAACACATGGGAATAATATAACGCAAAACGACATATACAATGAAAGAGAACTATCTGGAAACCGTAAAGGAGATATACGCTCTACTCATGAAGCGAGAACGGCTGTCATCGATAATGCTCGCCGAAGAGCTGCTTGCCAAAACTTTCAATCAATGGCGTGCAAAAACAGAAAATCGCGGCACTCTCGCGCGACAGCTTATCATAGTTTCCACCGCCTATGCCGAAACAATGATCGCATCGGCCCGCTACAAGGAGGGCTACGCCGCATGTATAACCGCTATAGCCTACACTGCTCGCGAGAAAGTCAAGGCCGAGGACATGATGTCGATATACGTTACAGCATGGCAGGCTCTCTCAGGAGTGCTGATGAACAGCGAACCCTCGACCGACAATCAAGTGCGCGAACAGGTAAAGATCGTCACCTCGTCGATCGGCACTATGCTATATCACTACTATTACGAAGCAGGCCAACAGAATGCCAACAAGAACCTGATGCTCGACGCCTACCAATCATTGAAGGACATTACGGAGTTTGTCGACATCATGACCGATGTCGACGACTACATTCCCGTAATCACCGACCTTGTGCGCAACAGCGAGCTGCTTAATCTCACTGAATAATACCCGATTAAGGCAATAACGCAATCGAGGGACTCCGCCGCATGGCGAAGCCCCTCGATTTATTCATACAATATTTTTCTTAGAAGAGATAAGCGGCAGTCACTGTCCAGTAACGGTTCTTACCGTCAATGTCGACACCATTTGCACCGCCTACAGCCTCAAGAGCCTTTGTCATACCAAGACCGTAGCTTGCTCCAATCTGAAGATGAGAGAGCAGCTCTACACCGAAGCCAAAGTTCCATGCAGCGTCAAATGACTTGTTCTTGATGCCATCTCTTACATTCTTTCCGCTTGTAAGGAATGCAAAGCTGGGACCGGTTGCAAGATAGGGAGTGATTATCTTACCGATAACGGGAACACCTATTTTCCACTTGAGATTGATAGGAATTTCAAAGTAGTCGCGCTTGTCGCTTGTGTACTCATTGCCTTCGAGCCAACGGGCGTCACGACGAACATACATGAACGATGCGTCAAAACCCAGACCCACCAAAGGAACTGTAAACTCAGCCATAAGACCACCGGTGAATCCGGCCCTATTGTCACTGTCAAGCACACTCTGATTGAAATGAAGCTCATTAACGTTGAATCCAAGACGCGGACCAATACGGAACTGAGCCGAAGCAGGGATGGCGATGATTGCCATCATCACAACAATAAATAAACCTTTAATTTTGTTCATAATGAATTATAATGGTGTTTAATTAAAGAATCCGATGACATTTTCGAGAAATAAACACGACCGCCCTTTGTATTGTTCATGGAAGGCGGTCGCGTAATAGTTTCTAAATGGAGATGTTAGGCTGGGTTACTGTTTAGTTTATCTTATCAGTAAGTTCGGAACCTGCCTTGAATTTAACGGCCTTGCGTGCGGGAATTTCAATTGTCTCCTTAGTGCGTGGATTTATACCTGTGCGTGCACCCTTTTCTGCTACGGAGAATGTTCCGAAGCCTATGAGGGCTACTTTTTCGTTCTGCTCAAGAGCACCTGCAACAGCTTCGAGGCAGGCATCGAGAGCGTTTTTAGCATCTACCTTTGAAAGGTTTGCCTTTTCGGCAATAGCATTGACTAACTCTGTTTTGTTCATAATTGTGATAATTAAATGTAGATTTTCGGTCTGTTAAGATTCTACAAATATAAATGTAAATTTTTAAATAAGAATATTTTTATCGTAATTTTTGCGAAATTTTCATCACAAATAGCTCAATTAGTAAAATTAAGCACAAAATAACGGGATATTTTATCTAAATTTGTAATTGATTTTGCAATGCAAAGTCAATCAATGACAAATTTAACATTCACATAACAACCAATAAAAACGAGTAAATACAGTCAATGAACCGTAGCGGAAACTCATTTTTCAGCATAATGCCACCGGTGACGAAGCACCTGATCATAATCAACGTACTGATCTGGCTCGCCATGATGTTTGTCGGCAAAATCGACAACATGATGATTAAATACGGAGCATTACACTATGTAGGGGCTACCGACTTCAATGTCCTTCAGTTGTTCACCTACATGTTCATGCACTCAACGCAAAGCATCGCCCACCTCTTCTTCAACATGTTCACGCTGTTCATGTTTGGTATAACGCTGGAACGCGTACTCGGAGGCAAGCGTTTCCTGTTTTACTACATATCGTGCGGCATCGGCGCCGCCCTTATTCAGGAAGCCACATGGGCATTCACCATAAACAAGTTTGTTTCCGACAATCTTGAAATGACTATAGCCCACTGGGCCTACGACAACCACCTGAGCATGGCACAGGCCAACGACCTTGTAAGCTCGGCACAGATAGCCTCGTTACGCGCCCAGATAGAGAACGCCCTCATCACCGTGGGAGCCTCGGGAGCCATCTACGGCGTGCTGCTTGCATTCGGAATGCTCTTCCCCAACCGCCCACTCTACCTCATGTTCATCCCGGTGCCCATCAAGGCCAAGTGGATGGTGATAGGCTATGGCGTAATCGAAATAGCACTGGGACTCAGCTCGGCATCCGACGGTATCGCCCACTTCGCACATCTCGGAGGTATGATATTCGGATTCCTCATAATCCTGTACTGGAAGCGTAAAGGCATCATCGGAGGCAATGGGTATTATTGACACATTGAAAAACAAGTGGGTCTACGGCTCAATGCTCGTGAGGCTCATATATATTAATGTAGCATTCTTCGCCCTGCTGCATATCGCGACGCTTGTGTTGACATTCACCGACATCAAGCCGGAATATGCGCTGACATGGATTGAACTTCCGTCGAGCCCCGACCTGTTCATCACCCAGCCGTGGACGATAATCACCTACATGTTTGCCCAATACGACCTGCTGCACATCCTCTTCAACATGCTGTGGCTCTATTGGTTCGGCACCATATTCCTGCTTACCGACACTTCCAAGCGCATGCTCGCCCTCTACATCTACGGCGGCATCTGCGGCGGAGCGCTATTCATGGCCGTCTACAACCTCGTGCCGGCCTATAACTACACGCTGGCATGGCTCATAGGGTCGTCGGCATCGGTGATAGCGATCGTGACGGCAACCGCAGTCATGCATCCCGACTACAAGGTGGGATTGCTCTTCTTCGGGCCTGTCGCACTGAAGTGGATTGCCATAATCACCATTGCAATAGACTTTTTCAGCATAACAGGCGATAACGGAGGCGGACACATAGCCCACATAGGCGGAGCCTTGACAGGCGTTATATATGCCGTGGCGCTGAAGCACGGCACCGACATCACCAAGCCCTTCAACCGGCTTGCCGACTGGTGGGTCAATCTCGTGAAACGCATAACATCACCCCGCCCGGCAAAGCAGAGCAACGACTACACCCGCTACCGCTATCAAAGCGACAATTCATCCAAGGCCAAAGCGGAGAAGCCGAAATCGGGAAAAACCGCCGAGTCGGCCACGACCAACCGTGACGACGAGGCCACGCTTGACGAGATTCTCGACAAAATAAAAAAATCGGGATATTCGGCGCTCACGCATGAGGAGAAGCAACGCCTCTTCGATGTGAGCCGACGCATAAAATAGTAATGACGATGGGAATATTAAGAGTGTGTACATCATTAATCAGGTCGTTATGGACCCTCCTTAACATAGCATGCGGGCTATGCACGCTGCTGGCCGGTTACGGAGGCTACATAAACCCCGACAAGTTTGCGCTCGCCCAGCTCGCCAACATGACTTTCCCGGGATGGATCGTGCTTACGCTCATCCTGCTTGCAGTCAACCTCTTCATCAGGAAAAAGCTTGCATGGCTGTCAGTCGCCGTGCTGGTGGCGTGCATCGGTCCCATTCTCACCATATCGCCACTCAACTTCACATCACGCAGCCTGTCGACCGACGACGAGAGCCGCACGTTTACACTCCTCACCTACAATGTCTACAATTTTCGCGACAACCAAGGCGTGAATCCCGAGTGGGGCAACCGCACCCTATCCTACATACTGTCGACCGACGCCGACATCGTGTGCCTTCAGGAGTCGTCCAACCTTAACGGCGTAGGCAAGAAAGCGCAGCGTGACTCTATCAACTCGCGCTACCCCTACCGGTTGTACTCCAGCCGCTCAGGCGAGGTGCTGCTGTCGAAATATCACGCAACCGAAATCGACGCTCCGCAGCCCGACTGGGGTTCGGGGTCGTTCTGCGCCTACGATGTAGAGGTGGAGGGACATGAGGTGACGGTGGTGAACTGTCACCTGCAGTCGATAGGACTTACCGACGACGACAAGGAGCTGTATCGCGAACTCACCGACAAGGAGCTCCGCAATCCGTCGCGCAGCGAATTGTCGAAGGTGAAAAACGGCATCGTCACCAAGCTGCTCGCGGCATTCAGGATAAGAGCCCAACAGGCACGTTACATCAAGGAGTTTCTCGCAACCCGCAAGGGCAACGTTATCCTTGTCGGCGACTTCAACGATGTGCCCGGAAGCTACGCCTATCGCACAATCAAGAGCGACGGCCTGAAGGACGCCTACTCGGAGTGCGCATTCGGCCCCACGGTGACCTACAACGACAACCGCTTCTACTTCCGCATCGACCAGATGCTCTATCGGGGCGACTTGGAAGCCGTAAGGATAAAGCGAGGCGACCTGCGAAGCTCCGACCACTATCCGCTGTTCGCAACATTACTTTGGGACACGGCGGCAGCCGACACTATAAAACGATAAAACAATTCATCATATTCATCTACTCTTATGAATCATTATCTTTTAACCCTTGCCACAGCCCTCACAATGATGGGCGCGGCAACTAATCAAGTCAATGCAATGGAGGCATCGCGCACCAATCCGTTCATGGCGCCCTACGACACGCCCTACGAGATTCCGCCGTTTGACCGCATCTCCTACGACGACTATCTGCCTGCCCTGAAAGCCGGCATAGCCGAACAGAAAAAGGCCGTGGAGGCCATAGTGAACAACCCCGAAGCTCCGACTTTCGAGAACACGATCGTTGCGCTCGACCACAGCGGACCGCTGCTTGAACGTGTGTGCCTCGTATTCATGGCCCTCGACGAGTCCAACTCGACTCCCGAGATGACTGCCATAGGCGAAGAGTTCTATCCGCTCTACTCGGCTCACAGCGACGAGATTTCGATGAACGAAAAACTCTTCGCCCGCATCAAGACCCTCTATGACAACCGTGACAAGATGAACTACACCAAGTCACAGCGTCTGGCCATCGAGAAGTCCTACAAGGACATGGTGCGTAACGGCGCACTCCTCAACGACGCCGACAAGGCCGAGCTGAAGGCCATAAACAGCCGCCTATCGGACCTCTACCTGAAATTCAACAAGAATCTGCTCACAGCCACCAACGCCTTTGAGCTGGTAGTCGACGACAAGGCCAAGCTCTCGGGTCTTCCCGAAACAAGCATAGCCGTAGCCGCCGAAGAGGCCGCCAAGCGCAACATGAAAGGCAAGTGGGTGTTCACGCTCCATGCTCCGAGCCGCCTGCCCCTGCTGCAGTATGCCGACAACCGCGAGCTTCGCGAAAAGATGTACAAGGGCTACACAACTCTCGCTTCATCGGGCGAATACAACAACTACCCCGTAATCGCCGAAATTCTGAAGGCTCGCATCCGCAAGGCCAACATCCTCGGCTTCAAGAACTATGCCGACTACATGACCGACAACGTGATGGCCAAGAATGTCAAGAGCGCCGAGGAGCTGCTCATGCAGATATGGAAGCCCGCAATCGCCCGCGTCGACCGTGAGGTGGCCGAGATGCAGGCTCTCAGCGACAAGGAGGGCAACAACTTCACCATCGCGCCCTGGGATTACTACTACTATGCCGAGAAGGTGCGCAAGGACAAATACAATCTCGACGAAGGCCTCGTGAGCCAGTATTTCCATGTCGACAGCGTACGCAAAGGCATCTTCAGCATGGCCAAGAAGCTCTACGGCGTGACATTCACCGAGATTCCCGACGCTCCCAAGTACGACCCCGAAGTAAAGGTGTATGATGTAACCGATGCCGACGGCAAACATGTAGCCGTGTTCATGACCGACTACTACACCCGTCCGAGCAAGCGCCAGGGAGCCTGGATGAGCGAGTTCAAGGGTTCGTTTGTCACCGACGACGGCAACGCCGAGCGTCCCATCGTCTACAATGTAGCCAACTTCACCCGCCCCACGGGCAACACTCCGTGCCTGCTGTCGCTCGACGAAGTGGAAACGATGTTCCATGAATTCGGCCACGGACTCCACGGAATGCTCACACGCGCCAAGTACAAGAGCCAGGCCGGAACCAATGTCGACCGCGACTTCGTGGAGCTTCCCTCGCAGATTCACGAGCACTGGGCCATGGAGCCTGAACTGCTCAAGACCTACGCCCACCACTACAAGACAGGCGAGGTGATTCCCGACGAGCTCATCAAGAAACTCGACGAGGCTTCAACCCACAATCAGGGATTCATAACCACCGAACTCGTAGGTGCCGCTCTGCTCGACCTCCAGTGGGGTCAGCTGACCAATGCCGACAACGTGGATGTGGAGTCATTTGAAAAGAACGTGGCCGACAAGCTCTCGATGCCCTCGCAGGTCGCCTACCGCTACCGCAGCCCCTACTTCAAGCACATATTCGGCAGCGACGGATATGCTTCGGGCTACTACACCTACCTGTGGGCCGAAGTGCTTGACGCCGACGGATTTGAGCTATTCAAGGAGAAGGGAATATTTGACCCCGCAACCGCCAAGTCGTTCAAGGAGAACGTTCTCGAGGCCGGAGGCAGCGACGATCCCATGGAGCTTTACGTGAAGTTCCGCGGCAAGAAGCCCACTCCCGAAGCACTGCTGCGCAACCGCGGACTCATCAACGAGCCTGCAAAGCCCGGCAATCTCCCCATGCCCGGCGGAAAATAATCTGACAAAACATCATCCCCACAAATAAAGAGCGCGGTGTCAATCACGACACCGCGCTCTCACTTTATATCATGGTCAAAATATGCATTAACGATCGTGGAATGTCCACTTTGAGTTGTCGCTGTTCATGTCAAACTTGCCAAGCGAAGGAGTACTGTCGGCAACCGACACGAGCACAAGCTCCTCGTCGGTTCCGGGCACCTGCTTGGGCATGATGCGGTAGGTACCGTCGGTAAGCTGCTCGATGCGCCACAGCTGCTCGGGTGCGCCTGTGAACTCGGGCACTGCGATAACCTCGGCATCGGCAGTAGCGGCCAGTGCGCGGTTGGTGCCTTCGATCACGATCTTATAGTAGGGGCCGCCGAGATAGCCTCCGGCTTCGGGAACAGCGGTGATAGTCCAGCGCTGGTGAGGACGGAACATGTAGTCGCCGATGCGCACGTCGATGTCGCCTTCGGGCCATGTGCCGATCACCTCTTCAAGAGTCTGTGACTTAATGGGCTCAACGGGCTCGTTGTCTTCGCCCCAGAAACGGCGACGTTCTGTGTTCATTCTCACGAAGTCAACGGCAAGCTCGAGAGCATAGCCGCGACGCTCCGATTCTATCTCATAAGTACCTTCCTTCAAAACCTCGCCGGCAACGGGCCAGTCGTTCTTCCACAGCAAGGGGCGTATCGCGAGCACGCTGCGGCCGCCCTGGTCGAAGTCGGCTTCGTAGTGGAACGACATCTTCTCAACGCCGTCATCCTCGATGTAGCGTCCGAAGTGTCCGGGGCCTGTCTTGCGGTCGCCGGCGGCAATCACCATCTTACCGCCTCCCTTGAGCATGTCACGACCCATGTTGTCAAGATAAGGACCGGTCACGTTGCGAGAACGGCCTACCACGATGTTGTAGGTAGAGTTGGGGCCGTCGCAGCAAGTGCCGTGAGTACCAAGCAGATAGTACCATCCGTTACGATACATCAGGTCAGTTGCCTCACAGTCGATGGCGATATCTACCGGCTCATTGCCTTCAACACGCTTTCCCGTCTTGGGATCAAGCTCTACAATGCGGATGAAGCCGAAGTAGGTTCCGTAGGTAAGCCACAGGCGGCCTGTTGTGGGATCGAGCAGCAATCCTGCGTCGATAGCGTCACAATCCTCGTCGTCGAGCGAGTGAGCCACCTCGATAGGTTCGGTGTAGGCGAAGTCGGGCGAGTTGGGATCAAGAGTCTTGTTCCACATCGTGAGCACGCGGCCTGCGTGACCGCCGCCGAGGCCACCGCCGGTGGCGCTGTAGGCGATAAGGTAACGGTCGCCTATTTTGATGGCGTCAGGTGCGGCACCGCCGCCGGGGCGTACACCGCCGCCGTTCCAAGTCCATCCGTCTTCCGATATAAGTCCGCCACCGCCGGTTCCGAAGGTGTAGTACTTGCCGTCACACTCCATAATAGTGGAAGGGTCATGTATATAAGGCTTTCCAACTTGGGCAAATGTCATCTGGGGCACCAGTGCCGACACAAGTGCAATCGACCCGGCTAATATACTCTTTGTCTTCATAATCATTGATAAGTGATTGAATAGTTCTTGACTGGGTTACCTTGCTCATCTATAAAGCGGACACAGAAGTCGCTCATGCCGGGGCCGTTTATAACAGCGGTGCGAAGCACGTTCTTGCCTTTCTTCAAGGTAAGACGAGGCGACACGCCATCGTCGGCCACCATGCGGCGGTCGCCCGAAAGCATCAGAACCTCCTCGCCGTTGAGCCACCACTTCGATGCCGAGTTGGAACCGGCTGAAAGTCTTACATTCTCGATGTCCTCGGGACAGTCAATCACTGTAACAGCCCAGAAAATCACGCCGTAGACGGGTTTCTTCAATGCGGCTGCAAGACGATAGAGCTTCACGTTGTAGAGCTTGCTGTCGAGTGCGTGCCACTGGAGTTTCTGCTTGCCCACCTTAACCTTGGCGCCGTCCTTGGGAAGAACGGTGAACTGATCCTTGAAGTAGATCGAATCAAGCACATGGTTGAGATAGCTGTCGGTAAACACGACATTGGAGCGATTGGGCTTGCTTATAGGCTCAAGGAGCATCCAGCGCTGAATGAATCCCTCCTCGTTGGGAGCTTTCGAGGGTGCTGTGCTCTCCTCGAAATAGTCGCTCAGGTAAGTGGGCGTCTGAATTTCATAATTTTGTCTTGGCGGGGGGAAGTTGCCTTGGGGAGGAGATGGATTCTGAGCTAAGGACGAGAAGCTCAATGCCATTGCAAGACACGCCAAAAGTCCTTTGTTTCCGTGAATGATGTTCATTGTAATAATTATTGGTTAAGGTTAAATTATTAATGGTTGACCATCGGCAACATTATCACTGCCTCCGACGGTCATAATTGTCGTCACTCTATTATATATATGTAAAGATATACATTATATTTCAATTAAACAACATCGGTGCAAACTCCTTGAGGCAGCGGCGCCATGTGAGGAATTCGTGAGCGGTGCCCGGCGATTCGTAGTAGACATTGTTGATGCCGGCGGCCTTGAGTCCGTCGCTCAGGCTCTTGGTGCGCTGCGGGCCCTCCTCCGAGCCGATGCCCAGGAAGAATGCGTGAACCTTGTCGTTAAATGCCTTGCGGTCCTTGAACACGCCGCCATATACGGTGTCGAGATTGTCGAGGTCGATGCTGCCGGCTCCGCTGAATCCGCCTATGTAGGCAAATTTGTCGAGATTGTTGAGTGTGGTGTTGAAGGTGAGCAGTCCACCCCATGACAGTCCGGCCATCGCGCGGTTCTCACGGTCGGTGAGAGTGCGGAAGTTGGAGTCGATGTGGGGAATTATCTCCTCTACGAGAATCGAGGGGAACTGACCGCCGAAACGCTTCATGGCATCCTGGCGCGACTCGCCCGGCTGAGTGTTAAACGACTCTATGTTGCCGTTGTCCATCACCACGATCATGGGCTTTGCCTTGCCTTCGGCAATGAGGTTGTCCATGATGTTGCTCATCTTGCCCTGGTTGGCCCAGCTGGTTTCGTTTTCGCCCATGCCGTGCTGCAGGTAGAGCACCGGGTATCTCTTATTGGGGTTCTTGTCATACTCGGCCGGAGTGTACACGAGGCAGCGGCGCCACTCGTTGCGTATCTTGGAGTAGTACCAGCTCTGGTTCACGAGTCCGTGAGGCACATCCTTCAGCGAGTAATAGTCGACGCCCTTTTCGGGAATCTCGATACCGCTCACCCACTTACCCATTCCGAAGAAGGGCTTGCCGTTGGGGTCGGCTGCGCTTACGCCGTCGATTATCACCTGATAGTAGTGAAATCCCACAACTTCGGGCTCCTTTGACACAAGTGTCCAGTAGCCGTCGTCGCCCTTGGTCATCTCGCCGCGGAAGCTGATTTCAACTTTCTGGGCGTTGGGGGCGAATACGCGGAAGTGAACTCGTCCGTCATCGCCGATGCGGGGATAGTCGGCCCCATTTATATTATGTTCGTTGGGAACGGTTCCTGCGGGATAGGCGGGTTGCTGGGCTCCTAAAGCCAACGGCAGCACGAGGCAGGTCGACAGAATGAGTCTTGAAAATGTTTTCATTGGATAGCAAAATTATGTATTAAACTTAATGATTGAAGAATTTACAGCAAATATACGCGTTACACGGCCTCATACCGGTTAAAAAACAGATATATGTTTTACATTATTGAGTATCGGGGCTATTTTTTTAACCCCGTTCCCCAATATTTGAACCGGGTCTTAGAATAAAGCCGCCCGGCAGTAATGTTACTCCCGGGCGGCACTGGTTGCGATTACGCTTCCTATCAGAGAGATAGTTTTGTTATTTAATCATAGTTGAAACTAACTCCATGTTCAAGGCGATTACAATCCGCTGGGATTCTGCTGCAGATTCGGGTTACGGTCGATTGCAACCTTGGGATAAGCGAAGTATTCGTGCTTGCCCTTTACGAAACCTGTCTGACCCTTATTGGGATTGGAATACTCTACGTAAAGACGGTGCTTGGGTTCGCCCAGCTTGAAGAATGCATCGTAGGTAGTAGGTATGTTCTTACCGTTGTTGACAATACCGTCGGTGTCACCCCAGCGAACCATGTCGGGGAAGCGAACGCCTTCAATCCACATCTCAAATGCCTTCTCGTTCTTAACCTCGTCGAGAGTAAGAGTCGATGACACATGAGCCGAGCCGGCGCGGTTCTGGATTGCGTTAAGATACTGAAGACCGTCGTTGTCGCCTGTCATTGCACATGCTTCGGCATACATCAGAAGCACTTCGGCATAGCGGAATATGGTGAGGTTCTTGAATCCATACCATCCCTTCTCGTTATCTTCGGGCCAGGGAACTATCTTGTGGGCGAAGTAACCGCCGAAGCCGTAGAGGCCGGTGGGATCCTTGATACCGATCTTGTCGGTTGTTTCAAGCTGTGCGCGAGTCATGCCTTCGGTATCCTTCCATGCCATTTCATAGAGGAACTCATCGCCGGTCATGAAGGTAGCCTTACGGCGGGGAGAGTCACCGTCGTTGGCAAGCATACGCTCGGCAAAGTCGGCACGGATTGAGTGGCCGCCCCAACCGTCGGCACCGATGAAGAGGGGACGTGAAGCAAGCTTGTCGGTACGCCAGTTCCAGAACTGGATCCACATCCATGAGGTACGGTTGATCTTTCCGCTCCAGTCACCTACATTGGCGTTATCAAGACAGTTGGACTGGAATATCATCTCCTCGCAGAGGTCGCCCGAAGTGTGGAACAGATTGGCCCAACGATCGGTGGGAACGAGCTCATACTTATTGGATGAGATAACCTGCTTGAGATCTTTCTTGGCATTCTCATAGTCACCCATGAAGAGGCGAGCCTTTCCGGCAACTGTAAGGGCCATACCCTTGGTAACCTTCGATGCGCCAACCTTATCGGTGGGGCTTATACGCTCGTCAAGGTCGTTTACCACTGATTCAGCCTGCTCGGCGCACCAGCGGAGAAGTTCCTGATGACCACCCTCATAATTACCGGGGCGTGCGTCGGCGGGAAGAACTGTTTCAACAAGAGGAGGACAATCCCAACCGATGGCAAGCATCAGGTGCGACCATGCACGCAATGTGATAGCCTCGGCACGAACACGCTTCTTTATGGGAGAGTCGTCGGGCACGCGGTCGATGATGGTGTTGGCATCATATATTACGGCATAGAGTCCCTTGTAGGTGTTCTCGATTACCTGATTCTGATAAGTGTAACGGAATTCGTTAATCTCGGCACCGAAGTCATTGTCACCATACATGTTACCTGCTGCGAGCATATCGTCACCGGCTTCATTGAAGAGCACGGGAAGAGCCACATAGATACCCTCGTTACCGGCAATGTGATAAGCGAAGCACTGATAGAGATTATTAAGGGCATTCTGCGCATCGGCGTCGGTCTGATAGAAATCGTCGGCCGATATTACGCCTTTCTGCTCGATGTCGAGCCTGTCCTCGCATCCGCTGAGGAACATTGTCGCGCAGAGGGCCAAAATGGGATATAATATTTTTTTCATGATTATTTTTTAGTTTTTTAGTTTTTAGAGATTATCACCGATGGATTAGAATCCGATAGTGGCACCGAAGGTTACCTTCTTCATTGTAGGATAAGAACCTATGTCATATCCGGCAGAGCTGCTGCTTGATGTAGTGGCGGTTTCGGGATCCATGCCGGGATAGCTTGAGAATGTGAAGAAGTCGTCGAGTGAAACGAAGAAGCGGAGGTTCTTCACGTAAGCCTTTCTCGTAAGCTTGGCGGGAAGGGTGTAACCGAGCTGAATCTGCTTGATCTTGAAGTAGGCACCGTTGAACATTGATGCGGTTGAACTCCAGAACTTTCTGTCGGTAGCTACCTGCTGCGGATCGGGCATTGAAGCGCCGCGATTGTCAGGTGTCCAAGCATTTTCGTAGTAGTACTTCAAAGAGTTACGCATCGGGGTGTCGGCACGATAAAGCACGTTGAATATCTTGTTGCCCGAAACACCGGTTCCGAATACTGTGAGGTCAAGACCCTTCCAAGCCACATTAAGTGTAAGACCGTAGGTCAAGCGAGGAATTGAAGAACCAACATCCTTCATGTCATCGGGAGTAAGCTCCGATGAAGCTACGATTTCACCTGCTCCGTTGCGGAATGTAGGAGCACCTGTTTCACGGTCAACTCCTGCGTAGTCGTAGGCGCGGAAATACCATATTGAGTGTCCCTGCTCGAATGCGCTGTAGGCAAGGTTATTACAACCGCTGACGCCACCCTCAGTACCTGAGATGCGGTCGATGTCCTCGTAAAGCATGGTTACGCGGTTGCGCAGTGTCGACATGTTACCTGAAATGCTATAGCTTACATCACCTATGCGGTCGCGCCAGCTGAGTTCCATTTCAAAACCGCGGTTGTTGACCTTACCGGCGTTGATGATAGTAGTACCGTTGGCATAAACCTCGGGAATCGGGGTGATAGTCACGAGAAGGTCCTTGGTGTTCTTGTTGTAGTAGTCAAGTCCTGCAGAGAGTCGTCCGTTGAGGAATCGCATATCGATACCGAAGTCAAACTGCTCGGAAGTTTCCCAACGGAGGTCGGGGTTGGCCATACGGGTAGGATAAGAACCGTAGAACAAATCGGGGTTGTCACCATACTGATACCAAGCCTGGTTATAGGCGATAGGAGCTGCGTAGGGATATCCGCTAAGCACGTTGATGTTACCGTTACGTCCCCATGATGCACGGAACTTCAAGAGTGAAAGAACATCGGGATTGATGTGATCGCGAACAAATGATTCGTTGCTGGCGGTCCAACCTGCTGATACAGAGGGGAAGTGACCCCAACGCTTCTTGGCGGGGAGCTTGGAAGTATCGAATGCATCGGCACGGAAGTTGAACTGAACGTTGTAACGGTTGTCGTAAGCATACATTACACGACCGAAGTAAGAGAGGCTCGTCGACATGTTGATGACGTTACCGATGCTCTTAGTGGTGGTGCTTGCCGAGTTTACATAGTCAAGATACTGGAACTTGCTGCCTGTACCCTTGAGGATTTCGGCACCCTCGGTACCTGTAGCTGAAGCCGATACGTTGTCTGACTTATACTGGGTATATGACATACCGACCATGGCGCCTACCTTGTGCTTGCCAAAATCATTGTTGTAGTTGGCGAAGTTTTCCCACTGATAGTAGTAGTTGTTGTTGGCGCTTGCCGAGATTGAATAGTCGGTGGCCTTGGCCTGACCGTTCATGTAGTAAGGCTCGGAATAGTTGTGGCTGTTGCTCTGCGAAATACGATAAGAGAAACGCGAGGTGAAGATGAAGCCCTTGAACGGCATCAAATCCATGAATCCGGTACCGCGAACCGTGAAACCGCCGTTGCTGGAGTGGATACGGTCGAGCTGAAGCAACGGGTTACCGTTGTCGTCCATCTGGAACTTGGAAGTTGCATAGTATTTGCCGTTGGGAGCAACAAGGATGGTTGAAGGATTCTTATCATACTGAGTCTTCATATCGGTTGTGAAGTCTTCAACGCTGTCCCAATATACCGGAGTAAGCGGGTCGAGCAAGAGGGCAGGTGTAAGCATTGAACCGTAAGCGCTCTGGTGAGGCACGCTCTTGGTCTTCCAACGCTCGATAGAGGTGTTGGTTCCTACGCGAATCCAGTTATAGAGCTTGTACTCGGCATTGAGCTGAGCGCTAAGACGCTGATAGGTATCTTTCTTTCCGACTACGATACCGTCGTTGTTTACATAATTAATAGAGGTGAAGAAGTTACCCTTCTCGTTACCGTCCTGGAATATTACTGAATGCTGAGTAGCCCAGCTCGGTTCAAATACCTGGTCAATCCAGTTGGTTTCATGCTTTTCGAGGTTGTCATAGTCAACACCGGCAGCCTCACAGATAGTCTTCATGTCGTAGCCTGAAAGTTCCTTGTAGCGGACCCAATCACGAGCACCGAAGATTTCGGGAGTTTTGCCAAGACGCTGGTTGATAGCCTTGAACGAGTAGATAACCTTGGGCTGTCCATCCTTAACGGCACCGTTCTTGGTGGTGATAAGTACAACACCGTTACCTGCCTGGGCACCGTAGATGGCGGCTGAAGCGGCATCCTTAAGCACCTCCATCGACTCAATCATCGAGGGGTCGAGGTACTGGATGTTGTCAACCTTAAGACCGTCGACGATCAACAGCGGGCCGAGGTTACCGGAGTTGGAGGAGTAACCGCGGATGCGGATGCTTGCTCCTGCGCCGGGGGCACCTGAAGTGTTAAGAATCTGTACACCGGCAGCCTTACCCTGAAGTGCGGCACCGGCATCGGTGGTGGCGAGGCCCTTCAGGTCGTCGGCCGACACTGAAGAAACTGATCCTGTCACGTCGCTCTTCTTCTGAGTACCGTAACCAACCACTACCACTTCGTCAAGTTGGAGATTGTCTTCTTTAAGTACAACATTAACCGAGGTCTTGTTGCCCACCTTCACATCTTGTGTTTCATATCCTATATAAGATATGCGAAGTGTGGCATTGGGACCAACCTTCAAAGTAAACCTACCGTCTAAATCGGTCATGGCTCCGTTAGAGGTACCTTTTTCTATTATACTCACTCCGACCATAGGTTCATGGTCGACATCGGTCACAACACCCGTCACCGTGTGGGTCTGGGCCGACATCCCGATACTGACTAAGAGCATCGTCAAAATAAAAATTACTTTTTTCATTCCGTTAGTTAGTATTAAATTTAATTGAAATGATTGAAAAATTGTAATGGCAAATATAGATTGAAGCCGTTGGAGCGGGATTAAATTTTAGATATTTGTTTTGCATTATTGGATATTGAAGCCATTTTTGTGAAAAAATTGATTACATACGTTAAAATAGTGTAAAAATTACACTTTCGGCCGTCTGCTTTGCTGTTTTCTCTCAACTAAACCGCAATGTTACATTTCAGCCCGCCTTCCCGAGGTCAATGCAAGCACCGCTTATGACGCTGAATCACATCGTGAAACGACAATAACCCGTGGCATCCGGGCCATCGTTGCCGACACGCCCGGTTGTTACATCGCCTTAATCAGCGTAACATCGCGTGAGGCGTTGTTACAGCCGAAATGCAATTAACATTGGTTATAATGACGTCTTATCGGGGAGTAGATTGAGCAAGCATCGCCTGCCATGCCGATGAATTGTGAAAAATCGTTCAAATATCCCGCTCGTCGAAAACTCCGGGAGGCAAAACTTATGCTGCATTTTTTGACATATTTCAAACTATTTTCGTTATATTTGCGTCTACGATACAATATACCTAATCATGAAGCATTTCTTAGTTGCTATAATTTTCATGCTCATGTCATCAGCCATGAAAATCTATGCCAGTGATATGAGATTCTATAATGCCGACAATACCTACGGCATCACTATACGCGAACCGTCGTCGATATGCAAGGATGATGACGGCTTTATGTGGGTTGCCACAAAGTCGGGCATATACCGCCTTTCGGATGAAAGCAAATGCTATAATGTACCCTACACTACAGTCAATATAGTGTCGGTAGAGCTTGTGCATCGAAAAGGAGAACTCTATGTGTTCACCAACCATGGTGAAATATTCCGATATAACAAGCGGCTCGACCGATTTGAACACTATCTCAACCTCTTGTCAGCGCTCAATACAGAAGCCATCTATCTGGCTGACATTAAGATAGGGGGGGATAAGGATATTTTGTGGCTCGCCACCTCGGCAGGGCTCTATCACTGCGTCAACGGCAAGTGCACCAGGATTCCCGGCGTGGAAGGAGCTGTGGGCAACATGACGATGGACGGCTGCAAGCACCTTATAGTCGCAAGCACGGGAGGAGTCTACCGCATTAACACCGAAAACTACGACCGTGAAGTGTGGAACGACAATCCCGGAGTGTTCCCCACCCTGATAAAGCTCGACAAAGCCATGAACCGGCTGTGGATCGGAACGATGTCTGACGGACTCTACTATCTCGACTGCGACACCAAGGAACTGAAGGCCTCACCCATCGAGCGATTCCCCCACCAGTATGTACGTGACATCGAAATAGTGTCGGACTCAGCCATTTGGTGCGGAATCGACGGACGAGGCATCTGGCAGCTCTCGCGCGACGGAAGCCGCGTGACCGAGATATTCCAGGAGGACAAGGACAATCCCATGTCGATAGCCGGCAACGGTGTCCTCGACATGTACTACGACAGCCCCGACAGGGTGTGGGTGTGCTCGTTTACGGGCGGCGTGTCGATAGCCGAGCTCAACTCGCCACTCATAACCCACTTCCGCCACCGCGTCAACGACCCCAATTCGCCGACAAACGACTATATATATGATGTGGCCGAGGACAGCAAGGGGCGTATATGGATAGGAACCAACGGCGGACTGAGCCACTGGAATCCCGACACGGAAAAGTGGACCAACCGTTTCGGTCACGAATATGAATCATTCATAGTGCGCTCGGTGTGTGAGGACAGCAAAGGCGACATCTGGGTAGGAACCTACTCCAACGGCGTCTATGTGCTCGACGGAAATACACAGCGCATCAAGGCGCATCACACCGACCGCCAGGGAATCCTCTCGAAGAACGGATTCGTATTTGACATTCTCCGCGACAGCAACGGCGACATGTGGATGGCCGGAATGATAGGCGCGATAATTAAGTATGACCACGTGACTGGTCAATTCGATGAGTATCCCGTAAGGCCCGTATCGACGATTGCCGAACTCGACGACTCCACCCTGATAATGGCAAGCAACAACCAGCTGCTGTCGCTCGACAAGAACACCAAGGAGATCAAAGAGCTGCTGACCGACAACATGATACAGGACATCGAAGTGACCGAAGGCAAAATATGGGTGGCAAGTAACGGCAACGGGCTCATATGCTACGACATTGCGTCACAGGCTACCGAAACGTTCAACCTGAAGCACGGTTCTGTGTCCGACAACATCAACAGCATCCTCTACCACAACGGCAATCTGTGGCTCGGCACCGACAACGGATTGTGCCGCTTCAATATCGCCGATAAGAGCGTAGCGTCATTTGACTTTCCCGAAACAGCGGGCAAAATCGACTACACTTCCGATGCAAGCGTAAAGCTCAGCAACGGTACCTCGGCATGGGGAACCTCCGAAGGACTGATTATACTCGACACCGAGTCGATGACGTCACGCACACCCTCGGGACGAATATATCTGCAGGACATTCTGCTCTCAAGCCGCTCGATGCGTGACATGCCCGACATTATGCCCGAGATGCCGCTCGACGAGATAACCGACCTGACGCTGCAACACGACCAGAACAACATAACGTTCAGCCTGCAGCCGCTCGGCAGCCGCTCGCACACATCGCTCTTCTCATGGAAGATGGAGGGATTTGATGATGACTGGAGCGAACTTTCCGACCTCAGCATCATCAATTACACCAACCTCAACCCCGGCAACTACACATTATATATAAGGCTCTACAACCCCGATCTTATATCGGAGCGCAAGATATCGATCCACATCAAGCCCCCGTTCTGGGCCACATGGTGGTTCAAGACCGCCTATGTGATACTGATAGCCACCCTGCTCTATCTGCTGCTGCGCTTCTACATCAACCGCATCAACCGCCGTCACGCCGAACACAAGCTGCAATTCTTCATCAACACGGCCCACGACCTTAGGACGGCGCTGACGCTCATCAAGGCACCTATCGAGGAGATAAAGCGGTCGCCCAACATCAACGAGGAGGAGAAGCAGTATCTGCAACTTGCCATAGACCAGATGCAACGGCTCACAATGGTCACCACCCAGCTGATGGACCTCCAGAAGATCGACCTCGGCAAGGGACAGTTCCATCCTATGAACTACGACATCGTGCCGCTTATCAGCAGCCGCATAAGCATGTTTGAGTCCATCGCCGAGAAGCGCAACATCACATTGACCTACAGCTACAAGCCCGAATCCTACGTAACGGCCGTGGATGCCGGAAAAATCGAGCGCATAGTCGACAATCTGCTCTCCAACGCCATCAAATACTCCCACGAATACTCGTCGGTCGACATCAACTTTACAGCCAACGACAATGAATGGCGACTCAGCATCGTCGACCACGGCATAGGCATCGACAAGAAGTCGCTCGACAACCTCTTCAAGGAGTTCTTCCGCAGCGAAAACGCCGTCAATTCACGCATAAGCGGCTCAGGCATAGGACTTGCGTTGACCAAGAAGCTCGTAGAGCTGCACGACGGCAAAATCATTGTCGAGAGCCGTGAAGATGAAGGCTCACGGTTTGAAATAGTGATTCCTCACCGCCTGTGCGACTCCGCTCCGCTGCCCGTGAACGCCGAGGATCCCGAATCGGCCGACAAGTCGATCGACAATGAGGAGATAAAGAACATGCGCATCCTCGTATGTGAGGACAACGACGACCTGCGCCGCTTCATGAAGCGTCCGCTCGGCCGTCACTTCAACGTGGCCACCGCCTCCAACGGCGTTGACGCATGGGAATACATCAAGAAGGAGCTCCCCGACCTGATTGTTTCCGACATCATGATGCCCGGCATGGACGGATTTGAGCTGTGTCGCCTTGTCAAGTCGACATTTGAAACATCCCACATCCCCATAATCCTGCTCAGCGCGCTTTCCGACCAGTCCGACGAGCTACACGGCCTTGGATTGGGAGCCGACGACTACATGACCAAACCCTTTGACATGAAGACGCTTACACAGCGCATCATGTCGATAATACTCAACCGCCGCGCACTCGGAAGCCGCGTGATTTCAGAGGTCGGCGAAACGGTTGAAGAGGCCGACACCAAAGAATCCAACGAGCTTAACGACGCATTTGTGCGCCAGGCTCTCAAGATTGTGGTGAACCACCTTGAGGACTCCGACTTCAGCAAGGAGGAGTTTGCACGGGAAATGGGTGTGAGCACATCGCTGCTGTTCAAGAAGATAAAGGCACTTACCGACATGACTGTCGTCGACTTTATACGAAGCATCAGGATGGACCATGCAATGAAGCTACTGAACGACCGCCAGTACAGCATAGGCGAAATAGCCTACAAATGCGGATTCTCCTCAATCAGCTATTTCAGCACCGTATTCAAGAAGCACTTCGGCAAGTCACCTACCGACTTCAGGGCATGATGACGCTCCCACAGCGACAGGTAACGCTCAGCCGTTGCAGCGACGCGACGACACATAAAAAACATAACGGCCGCATGATTTTGATGTCATGCGGCCGTTACGCTTATATATCTTACTATCTCCAAACTATGCGAGGCAAAGCACAAGCACCTGGGCTGCCACAACTCGCAGGAACATGGTCAACGGATACACGGTCGAGTAAGCAACCGCCGGTGCATCGTTGCCGGTGCTGTTGTTGGCGTAGGCAAGAGCGGGGGGATCGGTCATGCTGCCGCCGAAAAGACCCATTATCGTGAGCAGGTTGATCTTGTAGACACCGCGTGCGATGCATCCTGCCACAAGCAGAGGCACCACCGTGATGATGAATCCCCATATAACCCACCACATACCGGTGTAGTTGAACACGGTCTTTGCAAATCCGGCTCCCGAAGCGATTCCCACCGAAGCAAGGAACAGGCATATACCGATTTCACGCATCAGCAGCGACGAAGCCGACGAGGTGTAGGTGACAAGCTTGAGCTTGTAGCCGAAGCGGCTGAGAAGTATTGCCACTACAAGGGGACCGCCTGCAAGACCGAGCTTCATAGGCACGCTCACGCCGGGGAACGCGATAGGAATACTTCCTACAAGAATACCGAAGAATATACCCACAAAGAGCGTTATCATGTTGGGCTCGTTAAGACGCTTCATCGAGTTACCGAGCTTGTCGGCAAGTCGCTTGATGTCCTCCTCCTGTCCCACGACGGTGATGCGGTCGCCTATCTGAAGGCGAAGGCTTGGCGATGCCAGCAGGTCGACACCGGCACGGTTGACGCGGGTGGCGTTGAGCTTGTAGCCCATGCGCAGGCGCAGCGAACCGAGAGCCACACCGTTGTAGTGACTCTTCGTAACCACGATGCGGCGTGACACTACAGGGCTCGGAGTTGCCTCCCAGTCCATGTCGATTTCAGGGCCTATAACAGCCTTGAAGCGATCCTCATCCTGAGCCGACATGACGATGTAGAGCTTGTCGCCGATGTGTACGGTGGTCTGTGAGTTGGGTATTATGACATTGCCGCTGCTGTCACGCAGACGCGACACGACAAAGTTACATGATATGATGTCGTGCAGCTGCACGAGATTTTTACCGTCGATCAATGAATTGGCCACCTCAAATGTCACGATGTGAGGCTTCAGCTGGCTGCTGTCGATCTCATCCTCGATCTGCTTGACCTCGCGGTCCATCTTTACACGGAAGATGGCGCGAATCACAAACATCGAGAGGATTATACCGATAACACCGAGAGGATAAGCGGCTGCATAACCCATAGCCATCTCCTCCGACATGCTGTAGGCTCCGGGGTTGACCTGAAGTATGGCCTGCTGTGCGGCTCCAAGTCCGGGAGTGTTGGTGACGGCTCCCGACATAACGCCCACAAGTGCGGTTATAGGAGTGTTTCCGTCGATGAAGAAGATTGCCAGCACGATAGCTACGTTGAGCACTATCACAAGCATGGCAAGACCGTTGAGCAACATTCCGCCCTTCTTGAACGACGAGAAGAATCCGGGGCCTACCTGTAAACCTATTGAAAAGATAAACAATATAAGGCCGAATTCACGAATGAAGTGCAGCACCTCGCTGTTTACGACATAACCCAAATGCCCCATAACGAGTCCTACAAACAGGACGAACGTGACACCGAGCGAAACACCTCCAATCTTGATTTTACCTAAAAAGACACCTACGGCTATGACAAACGAGTACAAAATTATCGTACTCGCCAGCGCCATATTTCCCGGTGCAAGTAGTTGTTGAATCCAATCCATGAGTTCCGATTGTATTATTTATGAATTTAGCATATAAATCATTGAAAGCCAACAACAAATGATTACATCGTGTGCAACCGCCTGTATTGAGAGTGCAAAGTTACGCTTTTTTATCAAATGTTTGATTATTTTCCCTCCCAAATATTTCACTCAGGCTCCGATTTATTGCTGATTTATTGCCAGAATCTCATGTATGAATTATCGTTTAGACCCCGTACCCCAATATTTGACTTATTCTAAAAGATTGCCAACATCACTTCGGGAACGAGCAGTCAATATATACGATTCTATTTTATCAATAGTAAGCTCATAATAATTGGTCGACGCAAATACGCCTTCGACTTTAGATGGCTCTACTGCTATCTTTCTATACGAGCCTTGAATCATACATCCTTTGGCATATTCCTTATATTCATCCTTCCAATTCTTGATTTCAATGTGATTGCCCTCGCAATCTCCCAATATGAAAGGATTGGAGAATCCCGAATCGGGATAAAACAGCCAAGAACCTGATTCATTGTTCAATACCCCGACCAAATTTTCAACAGGGTTGACTCCGTCATCCACCTTGATAAGACCGTCATCATCATCACCGCACATGGCGAGAGTCAATGACATCGCAACAATAATCGTATTGCGAATTGCAGCATTCATAATTCCTGTAATTTTCATGATTGATTTATTAAATGATCAAATTATAAGATTACTTTACATGATGCATGGGAGTGTAAATACTTACCTAAATGCAAATTAAAGAAAAATGGCAGTACTTTACAAATAATTCCATCGAATAATTGCGCCAAATAATAATAAACAGACTAATATTCAATTCGTTACACATTTTCGCCCTGGTGCAGTGAAAACGTGAAATCGTATCCGAGATAAAATTTGTTGAGAAATATTTGGTTTATAAAATAAACTTGTTTATATTTGCATCAAGAAAGAGCGGAATCGCGCGACCGCTCTTTTTTAAGACAATTCCGGTTTATAAAATAAACCAAATAGAAATCTCTAAACTCCTTAAAAATGGAAGAACGAAAACTTACCGAAAAAGAGAGTCTTGAAGTAATCACTTCAATGATTTCTCGCACCAAAGAGCGTTACATGATGGGCGACGGAAACATCATGTTGATGTGGGGCTATCTCATCCTTACGGTCACGGCCCTCATCTGGATTCTAATCGCAACGACCCACAATCAGCAATGGAACTGGCTTTGGTTTGCCATCTGGATTGGAGGAATAATAACACCCATAATGAGCCGCAAGAAGCAGATCAAGTCGGGTGTTAAAAGCTATTCCGACAAAATAATGTCACGAATATGGTCAACCGTAGGCTTTTCAGGCCTGGCAACTACACTGATGTGCTTAGGATTCCTGCTCATTCTGAGCCTCGACACCTGGAACACGATGTTCACGTTCGCACTTACCATAGTGCCTTTTGCCGAGATAGCCCAAGGCATAGTCATCAGGGAAAAGTCATTCATATTCGGAGGCGCGACAGGAATGCTTCTTGGCATATTCACCATTTGCTGCATATCGGGCAATGTGACGCTCTATGCCAACTGGTTTTTGCCGATGTTCATGATCGCAATCATCTTCATGATGGTCATTCCCGGACACATTCTCAACGCTAAAGCTCGTAGAAACTGATGAAAGAATTGAATCCACTTCTTCACTCCCAATTGCGCCTTGCCATAATGTCAATATTGATGAACGTTGACGAAGCGGATTTTGTCTATCTCAAAGAGAAAACCGAATCCACGGCAGGCAACCTGAGCGTCCAGCTCGACAAACTGTCGACAGCAGGCTACATCGCGGTCAACAAGGGCTTTGTCGGCAAAAAACCGCGCACCGTGTGCACGATAACCGACATCGGCCGAAAAGCCTTCGAGGAATATGTCGACGACCTGCGGCAATACCTGAACCTTTAGCTCCCGTTCCCCCACCCTCCCTGCACAACAAAGGCTGAGCCATCGACATGACTCAGCCTTCGCTGCAAATACATAATTCCACTTTGTCACTGCTGAGATGCAGTTTGTCACTTTTATTTCAACCGCACATTCCATCCTGCATACTTTTGTGAAAAAGTAAAACCAACACATCATGAATACCAATCTAATCACATTATGCCTCCTCCTTACCGGGATAAACATCATGAACGCTCAAGATAATGGCAACATAGTCACCGACAGTGTGCGATTCGCCAATCTGGAGGAGATTGTCGTGACATCACGGAAACCCCTGTCCATCGTCAGGGCTGACAGGATTTCATATTTGCCTTCGGAAATGACATCGGCAATCGGCTCCAATGTATATGACGCACTACAGTCAATCCCGGGATTATCCATCGGCAGCAATGGGGTGATATCAGTCAATGGAGAGAGCGGAATAAGCGTCTATATCGACGGACGGAAGTCGATATTGACAGGTGAGATGCTGATTTCACACCTCAAGTCGCTGTCGACATCAGGTATTGAAAAAATAGAGATACTCACAGTTCCCGGCGCTAAAAGGGATGCTTCCGAGGCCTCAACCATCATAAATCTGCAAAAGAAGCGAAAGAAAGACGAAGGGTTTACCATTGGCCTCAATTCCGGTGGACATATCGGGAAAGCGCGTAATGTCTATGGAAATATATATACGGAATATCTTATGAACAGCCACTACCTCCAACTTACATATTCAGGGAATAGAGCACGTAACACATCCAAACTATTCACAGTGCGTCCATATAGCGATAACGATGAACATTTACAACAGAATTACGATCGCATCCGGCACGATGTCATGCACAATATAGGTTTTTCCTATGACTATCAGCCTAATTCTTCATTTAAGACAGGAAGTGTCGTTAATTATAACTATTTCAAACGCAGAGAGCCGGCTGTCATGACAACATTCATTCCCGATAGCGAGCCTACGGTTACGGATAATACCGCATGCTTCATCAATAAAAATATTTATGGCGGAGTATATCTAAAGCGGATATTCAACCACCCCGAAACCGATTTCAACCTGTCGCTTGATTTCTTCAACTATCACAATTCCGAAGACCAATTCATGAATGACAACACAGGCAACTCGATTATAGGAGATATGTCGAGCAAAATATTCGGTTTGGTGGGAGCGATGGATTATCGACGGCGGCTTTCATCTCATTGGCATCTTTCATGCGGCACCCGCATATCCTATGTAAAGATGAACAGCCATGGAAATTATGAAGACCTTAAAGCCGCACAAATAAACTCGCGGCAAAATCAGGCCGACAATTTCGGTTCCGATTTTGGATATAACGAAAATGTCAATGCTCTATATTTTGAGTCCAAAGCCACCTATGGCATTTCAGCGTTATCTTTAGGCGTGAGAATGGAACAAAGCTCTACACATAACGCATTTTCAGGAAATGAAAGCGCCGAATCCAAGGATTACGCCGGGCATGACCTTCGCATATATCCGTCTGTGGCATTGTCGATTAACGACACCAAATCAGGTAGCTGGGTTCTATCCTACTCTGAAAAAATAACGCGTCCTCGATTTGCCGATTTAGATCCGTTCATACACATATTCGACGACATTACACATGTAGGTGGGAATGTCAATCTTAAAGAAGCTATAGGCCATTGCGTCGATATAGCCTACTCTAACAATTCATGGCTGAGAATAGGTGTAAGAGCCATGTATACATCCGATGAAATAGTAAAATGTTATCGTGAAATAACCGACAAAACAGTCTATGTGACGCCTGAGAATTTACCTCGGTATCTGCAGTTCATCGGTACTGTTTCGGCAGCCAACATAAACATCAGCTCATGGTGGGCTTCATCCATAACCGCAAATATAGTGTATTCCAACTACCATTTTCCGGCATCGCTTGATTCGTCGTCCAACATAATGTTCACCCCGATGATCGATGTCAGGAACCGCCTGAATCTCCCTTATGGATGGGCTACCGAACTAAATGTTTCCTACAGGAGCAAAGCGGCCTATGGTCAGGCTGAAGTATCATCGTCATGGAGCGCATATTTAGGATTTAGAAAATCATTCTTCAACAATAGCCTAAATTTGGCAATATACATGAACGATGTTTTCAACACCAACCGTACATGCTCAAAAATAGTAATTTCGGGGCGTGAAGCTTCTTTACAAGAGCGTGAATTTGAAAATATGAGAAGATTGGGCGTTTCATTCTCCTTTCGATTTAATTCAGGCAAAAATACTTCCGGCAAAGAGAATCGCAAATCTTGTATAGACGAGATGAATCGCGTAAATTTGTAGATAAATACCATATACACCGCAAATTATAACAAAAAGCAATGAAAATAGCGCCATTGATTTATGCCTCGATATTATTTCTACTGATCAGGCTTGTTAATGATGTACCTATGGGACACAATTATTTTACCCATTCAACAGAATTTATAGCAATTGAATTAATGGGGTTGATTGGAGGCTGTTATCTATATTTTTTTGCAGCAAACCGATGGATTAGAATTTGCGCCGACCGCCATATCCTCATTGCATTGGAGTATCTGGTTGTTGTCATATTTGCAGTCACGTTACCTGTCATGATAATGATAGTTTCCCATGAAACTCCGTTTTACGATTATCTGCCCGAATTTGTAATTCCTGTCACCATCACGCTTCTCATGTCGCTGTTGCTTTATACCATTCTAAAGTACGCCTATCAGAAACTACGGGAAAAAGAAGCACAGAACGAGAATGTAAAAACCGAATTGCGCCTGCTTAGGTCGCTATATCATCCCCACTTTCTGTTTAATATGCTTAACACTATATATTTCAGCATCGACGAGAATAACACTAAAGCTCGAAATACAATCGAACAGATGGCCGACTTTATGAGAATGCAACTATATGAGGATGATGAACCCATACCGATTGAGAGAGAAATTTTAGCATTGAAAAGCTACATTGAACTGTGTCGCACCCGTTATGGCGACTCGGTGGAAGTGTCGGCATCCATTGATGCCCGATATCCTCAAGATAGGATTCACCCTTATCTCCTGCTCCCTATTGTGGAAAATGCATTCAAACATTCGGGAGGCAACCCCAAACGAATCCATATCAACCTTATGCGAGCGCCGGGAATAGTTGATTTCAAGGTTGAGAACACTCTTCCCGAAATGAAGCATGACAAAATCATGCATGATGCATCAGGAATCGGGTTAAAGGCTCTTAGGAGAAGACTTGTCCTTTTATATCCGGGCAGATATGATTTTGAGGAGAGCAGTGATTCAGGACTATACTCAACGCATTTACTAATTAGATTATGAATAATAACATCCCTACATTGTCGTGTGCAATCATTGATGATGAACCCACAGCCCGCTACGGCATTGCGAGCTATATAAATCGCACTCCTTGCATCAATTGTGTAGGAGAGTTTCACGACATTCCTTCATTTGAAGCCTATCTTAAAACAAACAAAGCTCCCGACATTGTATTCATGGATATATGCATGCCTGAAATATCGGGACTGGATTTCATATCCAACTGCACGATTGATTCAGCGATAATAATAATTACCGCCTATGAACAATATGCCCTTAAAGGATATGAGCTTAATATTTCCGACTACCTCCTTAAACCTGTTTCCTATATCCGTTTCCAAAAAGCCATAGACAAGGTTCGTCAGTATCTTGATTTTAAGCGTAACGCCACAGTCGAGGATTATATATTCGTACGCTCCGACCGCATCATTCACCGCATAGATTTAAGGGACATAGTCTATATTGAATCTCTTGAGAATTATGTGCGCATAATGACTGTTTCCGATTGTATAATCGTGAGAACCACATTGAAGGATATGTTGAAAAGTCTTCCGGCCGAGAAATTTGTTCAGGTTCATAAATCATTCATAATCAACCTGACGCGCATAGGCAGCATCGAAAAGAATTTTATAACGATGAATCCGGTTGGAGAAATAAATATTTCCCGCAACTACAGGAAATATTTGTTTCAACTTATAGAGCCGGAAAATAACCGGTTTTGTGAAATACACAACAAAGGCTGAGCCATCGACATGACTCAGCCTTTGCTGCATTTATTACGGACAGACTTACTGTTTCTTGGGAACTATGGTGTAGGTCTTAACTACGCCGTTGTAGTCAAACTTCACAACTGCCTTGTCGGTAGCCGACTTGGGCTGGGTAATGTCAATCTTAACCTCGGGGTTGTCACACACGGCAACAATCTTGGGAGTAGCCGACGACATGAGTCGGTAATCAACCTCATATTGGTCATATCCTGTGTAACCGTTGTCGTTGGTCGAGCGCACGGGATGTTCGGGAAGATCGAGTGCCACATCGTTTACAGCAATCGTCACCTTGGGAACTACAGGACACTCAAGAGGATCATTCTTGGTGCTGAATCCGAGTCCCTGAAGCTCGCACACGAGATTTCGCGCGCCGCGAGGCCCTTCAGCAACAAGGAATATGGCATGCTTGCCCTCAAGACCGTCAACAGCGTCCGACACATCGATGGTGTACTTTGTCAACTCCTGCGGAGCACCTGCGGGCACCTTGATTTCACCTATTTTCTTGCCTTTCCATACATCGTTGTCCCAGGGACCGTCGAGCCATACGCTTATAGTGAAGGGCCAGCGAGCTTTGGGAGTGAGGAACAGATTGAATTCGGTACCGTTGCCCTTCTTGGTTCCGGCAAAAGGCTTAAGACCGTCCTTTGCCTCGTCAAGGCCGCCAAATCCGAAGTACTTGTAACCCACGATTTCGCCACCGGCCATGGTAACGGGCATGTTGTTGTCCCAGATGTCCCATGAATCCTGCTGCGCTCCTATATTGGAAAGATAGCAGGCATATCCGGCCGAATAGTACTTATAGGGATCAAGTCCGTAAATCTGGAAACCTTCCGAAGTAACCTCGGCGCCGGTGTATTCGTCACCGTTGGAAGCCTTTGCGCTCCACTTTCCGTCCTTGCTGTAGGGGTCATAACCTGTAATGGTAACCTTTCCGCCCTTTGCTACGGGAGTTTCGTCCCATTCAATCTTCACGGGTGCCACCATAGGCTGACGGGCAAATCCGAATCCGCGTGGCGGGCGATGGTAGAACACATACCATTTGCCGTTTATCTCCTGAAGACTTCCGTGAGTGTTGTGAGCGGCGTTGGTAGCCTCAAGAGCATCGCCCTCCTTATTGAGCACGATACCGCGCGAGTCGACAAGAACGCCTCCGCTGCGCCAGGGACCCAGAGGAGAGTCACCGAATGCATAGCGCAGTGTCGAGTTGGAGCTGCCCTGTCCGTAGTCGGGGCCTGAATGTCCCGAGAATATCATTATGTACTTGTTGCCAACCTTACGTATCGACGATGCCTCAAAGAAGTTGAAATCGCCGGGATTCTGCTCCTTGTAAAGAGCCGGGTATTCGGTGCCTTCGGGGTCGCGCACTACACCGTAACGCACACCGGCGGGCACAAAGTAAGGTATCACCTCAGTACCGGGACGCACCGAGTACATGGTGTTCTGGTCGAGCTGTGCGGCCGATGAACGCTGGAAGCCCCAGAATCCATAGGCGCGGAAGCCGATTTTATAGTCGGGGTCCGACTTGTCGGTTATATTTTCTACATAGATTGAGGGGTCAAATCCGAGGATACTGCCCTCCACTGTCTGTGATCCGTCGGGAGTGAGGTTCACAGGCACGAAAGGTCCGTCGGGACGGCTGCCCTTGCACACCATTGCTTCGCGTCGCGGACCGCGGCTGTGGGGATAGAGATAATACTCCTTTTTACCGTTCTTGCGCTTTACCTCCACAAGGTCGGGGGCAAACATGACATCCCACTTACCGTCCTTTTCGTAGGTGAATATGGGGCCCTCGTCACGCCAGTCGGTAAGGTCCTCAACCGGAGCCGACCACATTCTGATGTCGGGACCGCAATATTCATTAACCCTGAGGTCATGCGATCCGATGATGTAAGCACGATATTTTCCGGGATTGTCAGGATCCTCAAACACACGAGGCTCACCGTCGGGCAGGTGCTCCCACAACGGCAAGTAAGGATTACCCACACCAACCTTCTCATTCTTCGCACCGTAAATGTCGCCGGCGCCGAATGTCACGGCAGCGGAGCATAGCAACACCGCAGCCATTTTTCCAAAAGCAATGTTTTTTATCTTCATTATATTAACACTGTTAAAAAATTCTTCATGTTTTACAAAGTTAGCCAATAAACAACGATGATTAACGTAACCTGTGTTACATATATCTTTGGCTACGTTACACGATTAGCCAAATCTCACAAAAATCATTACCTTTGTGAAAATTTTATCGACATGAACAAGGAAGAACTGAAGATAGTGTTTCTCGGAACGCCTGAATTTGCGGTCGAGAGCCTCAAGCGCCTTCACGAGGGTGGATACAACATTGCAGGCGTAGTGACGATGCCCGACAAGCCTGCCGGACGCGGCCACAAGCTGCTGCAGTCGCCGGTCAAGCAGTATGCCGTGGAACACGGAATGCACCTCATGCAGCCCGCCAACCTGAAGAATCCCGAATTTGTCGACGAGCTGCGCAGCCTCAATGCCGACCTGTTTATCGTAATCGCTTTCCGAATGCTTCCCGAAGTGGTGTGGAGCATGCCCAGGCTCGGCACGTTCAACCTCCACGGATCGCTGCTTCCAAAATACCGAGGCGCCGCTCCGCTGAACTGGGCGGTGATAAACGGCGACACCGAAACGGGCGTGACGACATTCTTCCTGAAACATGACATCGACACCGGCGACATAATCGATCGCCGAAGCATACCGATAAATCCCGAAGATAATGTAGGCGACATCCATGACCGCCTGATGATGCTCGGCGCCGAACTCACCATCGACACCGTACAGCGAATACTCGACGGCAACCTGACGACAACGCCGCAGGACGAGCTGACCAAAGGCGTGGAACCCACACCGGCTCCCAAGATATTCAAGGAAACATGTCACATCGACTGGACACGTAACGCACGTGACATACACAACCTCGTGCGCGGACTCTCGCCCTACCCCGCCGCATGGTGTGAAATTGTGTCACCCGACAACGACATCAAGACGATTAAGATATTCACAACAGCCGTTACCGACGATAACGCATCGGCCGAGCCCGGAACCATAAAGAGCGACAATCACCGCATGCTCATCGCCTGCGGCGACAAGTGGCTCGAAGTGCTGTCGCTTCAACTTTCAGGGAAACGACGCATGGATACAGCCGAATTTCTGCGCGGATTCAATCCCGCCGCCTACAAGGCACAATAGTCATCGGTCAAGGCTCAGATTAAGCGTAACACCGTAACTTCCCGTGCTCGTGGGGTAAGCGCTCGATGAAATGAGCGGAGTGTTGACCTGACGGTCGATAAACGCTCCGAGCGTCACCCTGCGATTAAGCACATAATTGGCTGAAATGTTGAAGCCTATCGTTCTCGTGCCCGATGTGGCCTGGGTATAGTCGGTTTCGATGCGTCGTATAAGAGCCTGATTCTGCTGATAGGAGAAATCGGCATTCACCGTGAGGTCGTTGCTTATGCCGTGACCTGAGCCGCGCAGCCGCAGCACGGTGTTGAATCCCACTATCTTGTAGCCCACACCCACCGTGACATTGTTGCTGCAGGCCTCAACAAGCTGTCCGGCATCGGAATTGAGTGTCAGTGTGCGACCGTCACGATATTCGGCGCTTATGCGCAGGTCATTATTAAGCGTGACCTGAATGCCGAGCAGCGGAGCAAACCGCTCAGTTATTGAAACCGACGATATGTTGTAGGGTGACGAAGGCACAGGCTGTCCCGTCAGCTCATCGCGAGTGAATCCCAAATCACCGTCGACACTCATCCAGTCGAGGAACGACGAATAGGAGCCTACCGTGTAGGTACACTGATAGGCATGTGTGAGCGTCACCGCCTTGAACCATCGGTCGAGCGAACCGATGCGAATCAATCCGTCATAGGTCACGCGCCAGTTGGGCAGCACATGAGCCAGCGAGGGGAAGGGATTAAGATATATCTTGCGTGCATCAACGCCCGTGTAAGCGGCTAAAAAAGCAGGAATGAGCACATCGCTACTTGAATGGTTGACTCCCGCAACCGAGGGGTCAAATACGCGTCCCGCGACAGGATTGTCCTTCATGAAACCGCCCATAGGATAACGCAATCCCGCATAACGAGCCTCAACGCGCCCGGCCACAACAGGTATATTCTCCAGGAACCGGTCAAATGCGTCACTATGGTATCCGTCGATAGCCTTGAACCTGTGAAGCGATGTGGCAATGGCGCAATGCGTCTTGGTGTAGCTGCCGGTGCGCGTGACGGGCATGTCGTCATACATGAATTGTATCTGATTGGTGCGGTTGTCAGTGCGGTTGTTGGTGAGCTTGATTTTAAGTACCCTTATGGGTTCGAGGTCGATTTCAAATGTCACCTCGCTCGTGCGCGACCATATAGCCGGCGATGTCTGTCCGTCGTCACACAACAGCCATCCGCGCTCCTTTGCCTTATTCACATAATTTTCGTTGACAAAACCGAAAGCGAAGTCCAGTCCCGGAGCCATGGGGCCGTAACTGCGCGACTGTCCGAATACATTGCCTATCTCGGGATTAAACAGCGGTACCGACAGCGACCCGGTGGAACGGAAGCGCACATTGACGCCTCGCAGCATCATGGCAAAGCGGGTGGCGTGCTCACCGATGTCACTCCATGTAGTGCGGCGGTTGTCGATAACCTCGGTCACCGTAAACTTAAGATTCTGGTCGCCACGGCTCAATACCTCTACTCGGTTGCGGTCAAGGACTTTGGTGCGCACTCTATAAGGCTTGCCGTCAAGTGTCGTGGCCGTAACCCTCACCTTGTTGTTACGCAGATTGTGTCGTATAACGATTGAAGTGTCGGCCGACAATTTGAATGTTCGCTCGTAACGCTTGGCTCGCACAGGCGCAGCGTTCCCACGACTCGATGACGAAAAGCGCCGATTGACCCTCTTGAGATAGTCAAATTTATTATACAGACCTTCAATGTTTATGCGTCCATCGACATTCCACGACGCTTGACTGTTGATGGTGTTGCCTATGTCGACACCGTCAATCTCAGCTCCGCGATTCCAGCGGTACACGGCATTATAGCTCAATGTACCAGACATAAAGTCAAGCACAGGTATGCGGTTGAACGGAGCGCGATATGACGCGACAAAACTCTGATTGTAGGCCCACGGCGTGCCGAGATGCATTATGCTGTGGATTACGGTGTCACGCCACTCGCGGTAACGGTCGGGAAACAGTTTGCGATTCACTGCCCCCATGGGCTCGTCGATTCGTGCCGAAGTGTTGGATATAAACGTGAAGCTCAGCCGATTGGTAAGATTCCATGTAAGGTTTAACTGACGGTCCCACAGGAAATTCTTTGACACCGAAACCGGCAACGTGAAATCGCGGTCAACCTCACTGCGTGTCTGCGACTCATAGTAGTAGCGTGACATCGTTGTGATAAACGAGATGTTGGCGGGCAGATAATTCAATTCAAGCTCCGACAGGAAGCGCAGGTTACGCAATCTGGAGCCTATCCATCCGAAAGGTTTGACTCCCTTTACAAACGGATTCCACTGATACTGGAACGAGCCGCGATAATCGTTAACATATTGATACTGAGTCGTGGGATTACGGTCGTTACGCTTGTTAAACGAGAAATTGAACGTGAAGTTGGCCGGATCCCAGGGCTTGGGATTAGCACTTCTCACATCAAAGCGCAATCCCGATATGCTGAAACTCTTCACCGTAGAGCGGTCGACGGCATAGTTCATTATCGAGTCACGCTCGGCACGTGTGTCGGCAATGTCGAGGGCATCCTTCAGAAGCACGTCACGGTCAAGAGGATTATATTTGGGAGTGCTCTTCTCATTCATCACCGAATAGAACACGGGAGCGCGTAGCTTCATCTTTTCGGGAAGGAAGCGCCCCACATCGACCTGAACGGCAAAATTGTATTGGCGGTAATCGTCCATGCGCCGCGAATTGAGAGGCTGGTCCACCGCACCGAAACCCGATGTTTCATAATGCGTTCCGAAGTTGAATGTCGCTATGTCCGACACCCCGAGATTGACATTGGCCTTTGCTGCCCAACCTCCGCTCTCGTCAAAGTCGGTCACCTTCAGTTCATTGACCCACACAATGCCGTCACGTGCCGTCGACGCATTGTTGCGCACACCTATCATCATCACCCTCACATCGCTCAACGAAGGATTTCCGAGCACCGACATGCGATTGGATTCCTTGTCGGGGTCCCTGCCCTCAAACACCTTGTTGTAGCTGACAGTGCTGTTTTCGCTTCGCATCGCAGCATTTCGCGTCTTCTTCAGGTCAACAAGCTTCTGCAGCACGAAGTCAAGGCGATTGGCCTCGGGCCACACCTTGTAACGCTCACTCGCCGGCTCCTGTGAGTAGTGTCCGTGAGGAGTCAGTTCAAGAGGTATCTCATACTCATAGTAGTTGTTTTTCACATCGGAACCAAGTCGCAGGAACAGCGAAAGCTCACCCGACTGCAGATTGGTAAGGTCATCAATAAGGCTCTCGGCATGTACCCACATCTGAAGGCGCTTATAGTTACGCAGATCAAGGGAAGTGTTACGGTAGACGGCACGTGCGTCACCCGACTGAAGCCCTGTCACCTTCATCGACATCGATTGCTCGTTGAGCTGCGTTATCTGCGACTGTCCCGGGTCGGTTATACGGCTCACACCCGGAGGCAACACATAATTCACAGGCTCGCGTCCTGCATTCTCCTCGATGTTTACGACCGACAGGTCAAGCTCGCCCTCGACCGGAGCGTCACCTCGCGAATTGAGATTGAAGTCATAGGCCCGCCACTCCCCGCGCACAAGCTCAAGAGTCGCAAAACGCAAATGCGTAACTTGCTTGAACCCGGTGAGGAAAATGCGGGCAAACCTTACAGTCGAGAAGTCGGATATGGAGCCTACAATGCGTTCATAGTCGCTCAACGGAATCTTGAACTGATACCACTCCACCTGCTGATTCTCACCGTCACGTGTACGCACAAGCGACACCTGCTTGTCGGTGATGTAGTTCTTTCCCACTACAAAATCTTCGGGACGAATCGACACCTTGTACTGGAAGTAACGCTCATACTCGTTAAGCGTGTTGTCCTGATTTATATCCTCGACATCGGGGCCTGTGCGAGCCGACTGGTACAAAGGATCGGGAGCATCCTCGGGCGAAAGCGAGTTGCCTTCAACTCCGTTGTAACGCTTGTAACGCTCCAGAATCGACAGTCGCTCGACATCGTAGTCGTAACCTCGGTAAAAGTGGTAGTTGTCGCCGGCCGGGTCATTGAATGCCGAAAAGCGATCGCTCTTCATGCGTTCTATCGTGGAAGGCGGGAGCTTGCGCTGCAACCGCTCAAGATAGTCACGGTAAGCGCCGAATCCAAACTCCTCATCATTCTTCAATCCGTCAAGACCCACATCCTGCACAAGTCGCGACCCTCGGTTGTTGTCAAAGGCATAGGTCAATGAATTCTGCTTGGAAACGCGTCCCCACACCGTTTCGGTGAGATACTCGTCGTTACGGTCGTAGGGGATTCCGTTTTCGTAGGACTTCATTCCGTCCTTAAGTATGTCCTCGCTTATCTCACCGAAGTTAATGTACATGTCACCGCCGTCATAATTCGGATTGTCGGGGTCGAGAAACGGATTCATCAACCAGAACTGCACATACTCAATATTGGCCTGCTCGAAATTGGTATTGTCGAGCCGCCTCATTATGCCTCCCCATCGCTTCTCGGGATTAAGCAGCAGTGCGTTATCGTCGATGTCGGAGGCATCAAGGTTATAAGGGCCTCGTTCAGTGGGATAGTATGACAGGTTCAGTGTCTGTATTATGTTTGACTCGCCGTAGTTGAGCTGACGGTCGGGGAAAATCTCGGTGGATGTGACTTCACGCACATAGGGGTTGGATAGCTGCTTCAGGTCGGATGCGATATATCCCGGCACGAGCGATGAGTTACGCTGTGTGAACATTCGGTCGATGTAGTACCATGCAAGCAACGCGCGATTTTTGCCATAGTCGACATTATTGGACAACGCAGCTTCGGGGAACAGCGCATCGGGTCCGGCCTGGTAAGGTGTAGATGCCAGATTCCATGCGTAGGGCGAACGGAGGTCAATGCCGGTCTGTGTCGACTCGAAATCATCGACATAGGAGCTGCCCTTGTTGGAACCCGACTTCTGTCCGCGAGGCACAAGGTGGGCAAACTCGGCCTGCACATTCAGTGTCGACGGCTGCACGGCATTAACCGTGGGAATCTTGTTGATGAGGTTGGTGAGCCAGAAGAATTGCTTGTTGTAGGAGAGATTCAGTCCCCATATAGTGTTGTTTATAATCTCGTCACCTATGTTGACCTTCTCGGTTAGCGCCTTTTCCGAGAAGTGCATCACCGTGGCACCGAGATTGAAGTCGTTGCTGAACCTGTAATTGAGGTCGAGTCCGAGCAGTGTCTTGCGTTGGGTGCTGAACAACGATTGATTTTCAAGCGTGACGCTTATGCTCTGCCCCGAATCGATTATGCTCTGATTGGTTATCGTGACGATACCCATCGAATAGTCGACCGTGTAATCGCTGTTTTCAACAAGACGCACACCTCCGGCCATCACCACAACCGACCCACGCGGCACATTCATGGCGTTAAGCCTTATCTGTGCGCCGTTGGAGGCCTGATATTCACCGGTAAGGATGAATTTGTTCTTATCGGCAAACTGGCGTGCGACGACAAGTGTCGAGTCATACAACTCCTGATACACGTAACGCTCGGCAATGACAGGATTGTCAATCGCCCGGGCAAGATGCTTGCCAAAGGGCTCAACCACGGGGAAAATCACCTTTCCGGTCGAAGGGAGTATCGTGTAGCCGTCGATGAAGTCAAATAGTCCGTCGGGATTGGATACTTCATTGGCATCAAGGCGGTCAAGATTCATCACCTGCAGCAACGGCTTGTGGGACAATCGGGCTATCGGGAGGTAATTTATCGGCGTGCCGGTAGTGTCGCTCAGATACTTTATATTCAGCTTGAAATTGGACGGCTCCACCTGATAGGCTCCGAGCGAATATACATTCTTCATCATCAGATGCCACATGGGCTGATGCGGGTCGAGCGTGGTGCTCTTTAGCATCTTGACATAGAGCGATTGATCGGACACAGTTATGTCGGATGAAAACTCGCCCACCTGAAACACCTGCCCGTTGTAGGTGTATTCATAGGCCACGCCAAGTACCTCATCGGCATTGAGCGCGACATTCAGCGACAGATATCCGAGCGTGGAATTCAGCGTGTACTCCGACGGCTGTAGAAGTCGTGCGCTCTCAACTTTCTCAAACTCACGGCCTCCTTCGATGCCGAATGCCTGCAACGGCGCAAGCGCCTGCGTGACCATGTTGATGTTACGTGCATCGGGATATTCATCCTTGATAACCGTCAATAGATTGTTGGAGCGATTGGATGTATTGCTTATAGCGGGATCGGGACGCCAATAGTCGCTTGCAAGCACCTTGCTCTCGCCAAGATCCATGAACGCGACAATGTTGCGCGACTGACTGTAGTTGCCGCTCTTGTTGGTAATCCACACTTCAATGCGCGTTATCTTGACGCCCGACGACACGAGAGGCAAACGAGAGGCAAACTCATCGTAATTGTCGCGGAAAAAGTGTCCGAGAAAATAGTGACGGTTGGCATCGTATTCGTCAGCATTGACGGTAAACGGAGTTGTCTGTACTCCACCACGTGTGCTCACCGAGCGTGACTCGCTGTTTTGCTGCGACACCAATGCTGTAGCCGTGAGCCGACCAAACTGAAGCTGCGTCTTGATACCGAACAGTGCAGTGCTTCCGCGTATCAACGACGAGCCGGTGGTCATGCTCACATTACCGGCCTCTATCGACTTGACAATATCGTCCTCGGTGCCGTCATACTGCAGCTTGATGTTCTTGCTGTCAAAGTCAAATGTCGCATCGGTATTGTAATTCATGCCAAATTTCAGCCTGTCGCCCACCGATGCATTCACCGTGGCCTGAATCTTCTGGTCGAAGTCGAAATAGGTCTTGCGTCGCGAAGTAAGCGACAAGGCGGGATTATCGGTCTTGGTGCTTTTTATTCCGGTAGATATCAGCACGGTACCGCGTGTGCGAAGCTGGATGCCGCCGGGGCCGAATATGCGTTCGAGCGGCCCCGAAGCGAAACTCATGTCGAGCACATTGAAGGGCTCACGCTCCTTGACGCTACGCCCCTCGGTCATTGAATTGCGGCGGTTGAAGTAACGCTGCATGGAGTGGCGCATGTCGATGTCGTAATATTGCGAAGGTGTGAGCATAAAAGGCGTCGCTATGTCCCAGTCACCCACTTTGGTGCGCACGATGTAACACCCCGAGTCGGGGTCATACTCAACTTCGGTGACAACATTGGAGGGAGTATCGAGATCAAGAGCGAACTCATCCTTGGCAAGTGACTCATAGTCGGTAGCGACAGTAGGACGCACCGGGAAGCGCAACGACAGGCTGTCGGGCGCCCCGTCACCACCCTCTCCATCGCCCGGCTCGGCGGCAAAAACCGAACCTGCCATGCAACCTAACGCACAGCAAACCGCTACGATAAGAGCCCAACGGCATATATGATGAATTATACCTTCCATTGCATAGTGGATGTCCACTCCCGACAGCCACTATACCTCGTCACTATCTTTAAAGCATGGCAAGAGCCTTCTTTATAGCCTGCTCCACCTTGATTGAAGGATCGGCGTCAAAGAGCTTCTTCAACACTTTCTGCGACTGCTGACGCGCAAAGCCGAGCATCACCAGTGCGGCAAGAGCCTCGTCGTAGGTATCGGATGTAACCGACGGTTGTAATAGTAACGCTTCCTCGGCAGGTTTTATTTTATCCTTCAAGTCGACAATGACACGTTGCGCCGTTTTTATTCCTATTCCCTTCACATTTTTAAGACGGGCGTGGTCGCCGCTTACAATAACCACCTCCAATTCAGGGGCGGGAATCGACGACAGGATGATGCGGGCAGTGTTGGCACCCACTCCCGACACACCTATAAGCAGGCGGAAGAGATTGCGCTCACGCTCATCGACAAATCCGTAAAGCAGATGCGCGTCCTCGCGTATCACTTCATGGACAAGAAGCTTCACATCGCTCTTCCCTTCCAAAGCCTCGTAGGCCGGAAGTGTTATGTTGAGCATATATCCGATACCGGCAGTTTCAAGCACGGCATAGGCCGGAGTCAGCTCTGAAAGCACGCCCTTTATATATTCTATCATAAACGCATATTTTTCACAAAAATACAAAAATATCGACTGCTTGCAAAAACTCGCCGACATAAAAAAAGTCGCCCGTAAAGAGCGACTTTTTTATATTGAATGACAGGATAATGCCTGTTACTTCATCTTGTCGATGTAATCGCGAAGAGCCTGGTTGGTGGGATCGAGTTCGTAAACCTTCTCGTAGTACTCCTTGGCCATGGGCACGTCACGCTCCGAGATGTAGTAAGATGCTATCTGGCTGTAAGCCTCGTTGTAGACATCCTTGTTCTTGGTCTTGTTTTCGGGATCCTTGTCAAGCATCGAAACAACCTGCATGTAAATGTCGGCCATCTCCTTTGAGGGATGATTGTCGTTCTTCACGAGGAACATACGGGCCTTGTTACGCACGGGAACATAGTGATCGGGAACACGCTCGATAACCTGGTCGATGGTAGCGATTGCGTTGTTGATGGCGTTCTGCTTCTTCTCTGAACCGTTCTCCGAAGTAGCGGCTACGTTCTGATAACGGTTGGCAAGAATAACGAGGTCGTTGGTCACGTAGTCACCACGGTCGATGAAGTTCTTGAACACCTCAAGAGCCTTATCGTAGTTCTTCATGCCTGAATAAGCCGAGCTGAGAGCCTTGTAAAGGTCGCTCTTTTCAGGATTAACCTCAAGAGCCTTCTCATATTCAAACACTGCGAGTGAATCCTCACCGAGTTCCTCAAGTACCTGAGCATAGGTAGAGTAGTCGTTGGAAGTGTACTTGTTCTTGGGGTCGTTGAGAGCGAAGAAACGCTGAGCGAGCTGCTTTGCGGCAGTGTAGTCCTTCATTGCAGCCTTGTCAAGGAAGGCGATACGCTGAAGCTGGAAGTTGTTGGGATCGCTGGCAAGAAGCTTGTTGGCAATGGCAAGACTCTCATCATAGTGCTGACCGTAGTAGAGAAGTACCGAATAGCGCACCTCATCCTCGGTAAAGTGGTTGGGGTTGTTGATGTAGTCGCCATAAGCCGATGCAGCCTTTGCCCACTGGTCGTTCTGATAGTACTTCTCAGCAAGTTCGCGCTGACCGAGAGCTGAATTGGGGCTTTCCTTAAGGAGCTCCTGCAGCTTTGCGATAGCATATTCGGGGTTCACGTTGAAGTAAGCGTTGGCATACTTAACGTAAGCCTCGGGCAGACCCTTTGAATAAAGGATAGCGTTCTCGTAGTTTCCGGCAGCGTCACCCCATTCCTTCTCGGCAGCCTTCATGTCACCGCGAAGAACGAAGATGTCGGGTTCCTGCTTGTTGGCCTTGTAAGCCTGCTCAAGATTCTTATCGATTTCCTTGGCATACTTAACGGGGTCGGTGTTGAAGTAAGCGCGAGCGATAGCAACCATCACCTTGGCATCCTTCTTGTTGATTTTGCGAGCCTCATCAAAGTAATTTGAAGCAGCCTTTGCGTCACCGCCCATAAGTGCGAGTTCACCAAGACCCACCTTGTTGAAGGCGTTGTTGGGATTAGCGGCAAGACCTTTTTCAAAGTCAGACTTTGCTGCGGTCAAATCCTTGTCATGAACGGCAATTGCACCAAGATAGTAGTAGGCAACAGCCTTGTCGGTAGAAGCATCGTTAAGATTACGCTCAAGAAGAGTCTTGGCGTTTTCGTACTGTCCGGCCTTGAAGTATTCAACTCCGTCCTTGTAACCTTGCTGCGCCGATACGCTTAAAGCCCCTGCAACTAACAGGGATAACAAAAGTTTGATTTTCATCGTTTTAATAAATCTGTTTTGTTGTTATTTCAGTTATTATAATATTATGAGCTTTGTATTGTTTCAAATAATTCTAATTCAAATTCACCATACGCGGTTGTACCCGAGCCGGCAATATACCTGTGCGCTGAATTATCTTCTGGCCGATTGTGCCGGTTACGAATGAATAAAAACCGTGGGAAAGACTGCCATTGGCCGATGTCGTAATCATGTAGATCGAGCGATATAGCGGATAGCGTCCGTCGTAGATGTAACCCTGATAGGGCTTATAGGCTTCGATGCTGTCGTCGCGGCGCACTTTAAGAACCTTGATCGAAGTGTCAAACTCGGCCACCGTGGTGTCCTGACGCTCAAGCGACTTTATGCGCTCCTCGCGAGGGAGGTCACGTGTGCGCATGTCGGCGCTGATCCAGCTTACACCTATTATACCGAGCGCACTCTTGCGCTGCTGAACCTGAGCAAACACCTCCTGATTGGAATTCTGTGCGTAGACATTGGGCGAGAATTTGCGGCCGTTCATCAGCGAATCACGCATATACTGCACGGTGCTCGAACCTTCGTTGTCAAACACTACCTGAATCTCACCAAGCTTGCTGGGCTCGATTTGATCCCATCGCGTGATTTCGCCCGACAGAATTTCGCCAATCTCCTTTTCCGAAAGTATCTCAACAGGATTTCCGGGGTTTACTATAAGGGCGATGGCATCTACCGCTATGCGATTGGAGCGCACGAGCTTCTTCTCGCTCTTGAGATAGGCCTTCTCCTTCTCGGTAAGGTCACGTGCTATCACAATTGTCTTGGTGCGGAAATCAAGAAGAGAGTCTATGCACGCTTTTTCGGAAACGTAATAGGGGATGATGTTGGCATTGCCTTTGGTGGTGTACTCAAACACATCAATCTCCTGATTCATTATGTTTTCAAAGCTGTCGTCACACACAATTGTCGCCAGTCCCGAAGTACTGGTGTTGGTCGGAGCCTTACGGCAGGAGCCAAGTCCGAGCAGTGACGCGCTTAATAATGCTATGGCTATTTTCAGTTTCACGTTATTCAGGATTAATTATTACTTACTATTCAGGATCGCCGACATTACGGTCGATGCCCTTGAATTGCCGATAGGCTCTCCAAAGTCCGTAAACGATGAAAAGACATCCGCCAACCCAACGAAGCCATTGCCAGCCGTTGTCCATCCAGCTGAAATAGTTGATTAACAATAAAATACCCATTCCCACGTATATTATTATCATAATAATACCGAAAATGGTGCGAGCGGTCTTTCCGCCATTGTTTCCTGTTCCTTCGTTGCTCATAACAAAAAGTTTTTAGTGTTTAAATGATGCAGCACACGCTTGAACGAATGCCTATATCATACTAACACCCGGCTAAGTTAATAGTTCGTAAACAAACGATTGCACAAAGCCTGCAATATAATTTCCGGCCAGTGAAGAGCATCATGACAATCCTATTTCACCGACCAAAATTTTAGGTTTGTAAAGTTAAATAAAAAATCTCAATTTAGTAATCATGGGTTAACATATTAATTACAATTAACACGTAGATTCCTCTTTTTTCATCGATTTTAGGTACTTTTGTAATAGAAACAAGATTCAGAAGCACAAAAAAAATGCAAGCACCACTGGCCGAGCGGCTACGACCGCGCACAATCGAAGAATACATAGGACAAACGCATCTGGTAGGCGACGGTTCCATACTGCGGCGCATGATCGACACCGGTCATGTGGCATCGTTCATCCTGTGGGGCCCTCCCGGAGTGGGCAAGACCACGCTTGCACGCATAATCGCCAACACCACCGAGTCGCCTTTCTATACACTGAGTGCGGTTCACTCGGGAGTGAAGGATGTGAGAGAGGTGCTCGAACAGTGCAAAGCCGACGCCCGAAGCATATTCTCAAAGGGACGCCCCATACTGTTTATCGATGAAATCCATCGTTTCAACAAGTCGCAGCAGGACAGCCTGCTCGGTGCTGTCGAGAACGGAACCGTGACATTAATCGGAGCCACCACCGAGAATCCGTCATTTGAAGTGATTCGCCCGCTATTGTCACGCGCCCAGGTATATGTGCTTAAGCCTCTCGAAGAGGAGCAGCTGCAAGAGCTGCTTCAACGCGCCATAACCACCGATGAAATCCTGAAAAAGCGTGACATCAAGGTCGAGAGCACCACGGCCCTATTCAGATTCTCGGGAGGTGACGCACGCAAATTGCTCAACATTCTCGACCTGCTTGACCAATCAACCCCTCAATCCGAACCTATTGTCATAAACGACGAGGTAGTCACCAACCGACTGCAGGAGAATCCCGCCGCATACGACAAAAGCGGCGAGATGCACTACGACATCATTTCGGCATTCATCAAGAGCATACGCGGCAGCGACCCCGACGCGGCAGTTTACTGGCTCGCCCGGCTCATAGCCGGAGGCGAGGATCCAAAATTCATAGCCCGCCGACTCGTAATACTGGCCGCCGAGGACATAGGCCTCGCCAACCCCAACGCGCTTCTACTCGCCAACGCGACATTCGACACCATCCACAAAATCGGTTGGCCCGAGGGACGGATTCCGCTGTCGGAATGTGCCATATATCTTGCCACATCGCCCAAGAGCAACTCGGCCTACATGGCCATCGACGCAGCATTGAGCCTTGTCGAGAGGACAGGCAACCTGCCCGTGCCGTTGCATCTGCGCAACGCACCCACCAAACTGATGAAAGAGCTCGACTACGGCAAGAACTACAAGTATGCCCACGACTATCCGGGCAACTTCGTGCGACAAGAGTTCATGCCCGAGGAGCTCGAACATCCATCACTGTGGAAACCCGGTGAAAATCAGTCGGAAGCAAAGCTGCGCGCACTGCAGGAGAGCCGCTGGGGCAAAAAAAATTGACATTTTCTGTCACATTTCCTCCCATTCATTCGTCTATAATATGTATTCATCGATGACGCCCTCCAAGAAGAGAGCATCACCGCTGCTTAAACCATAAAAATACCGACGAGCAACAACCAATGGACTCTACGACTTTCAAAAAAATGATATTGCCACACTACGAGGAGATGTATCGGGTGGCCTATATCATCCTTGAAGATCGACATGATGCCTTTGACGCAGTGCAGGAAGCAGTGGTGAAGTTGTGGACGAAGCGCGAAGAACTCGAAGGAATTCAGTCGGCCAAGGGTTTCTGCATGACGACAATAAAGCGACAATGCATCGACATGACAAGGACGCGCTATCGCCGTAACGACCCTCTTGACATCGCGCTTGAAAACGACGAAGCCGATGACGACATCGTCAAGCGCATCGACCAGCGCGACACATTGGAAAAGGTGGCGCAACTGATGGATACACTGCCGGCCATCCAACGCGAGGCTTTGAGGCTGAGAGCCTACTCCGACTGCTCAGTAAAGGAGATTTCGGAGTTGCTCGGAATAACCACCGACAACACAAGGACTCTGCTGTCGAGAGCCAGGCGGCAACTTAAAGAACTATACAAACATCTCATAAGATGAACGAGGAAATATATCAAATAAAACAACTGCTAAACCTCTATTACTCGGGGCTTTCGTCGCAAATCGACGAAAAACGCCTTGACCGCTACTTCGCCGACATGAAATCGGTGCCCGAAGAGCTTATTGTCGACCGCGACCTCTACATCGCTTCAAGAAAGCGTCCCCACATAGAGGTGCCCGAAGATCTTGGTCCGCAGCTCGGATTACTAATCGATCATCTCGAGCGTCAGGAGCAGACCCACAACCGTGGCCGCCGCTGGATCACAACCGGAAGCGTAGCCGCCGGAGTGGCTATAGTAATTTCGCTGGCGACATTCTTCTTTTTCGGCTCGGAGAGCAATCCCTATGAGATAACTGACCCTCAGATTGCATCGTTTGAAACCGAAAAGGCGCTCCTTGAGGTATCGGCAAGCCTGAAAAGAGCCGACAAGCAGATGGCTCTTGTAAATGATGAGATAACCAAAATAGGTATATTGTACAACGACTTTCTAAACGCTAACAACGATGAAGTTAAGTAACTACATATTGAATACAATGTTTGCGGCAATGCTGCTGATTCCTGCGTCACTGACGGCCCAAAACAAGACATTTGAAAATCTCGCCAAGAAGGAGAATGTAGAGTATGTCTACATTCCGCAATCGATGCTCAAGTCTATGGACGGAATGCAGTTTAACGGCTCTATCAACCTGTCGCAAGCCGTAAACAAGCTCAAAAGCGTTGAGGTACTCGCGTGTCTGGATCCCGTTACAATCGAAATGATAATACCCGCGCTTAAGGAAGATGCCGATAAGATGGAAACATTGAGCAAGGTAATCGACGAGGGCGACTCGGTCGAAATATATGCAGTGCGTAACGGAGAGCGATTCAGCGAGCTGTACATAATCAATGTGACGCGCTCCGACGCTGACAAGCACGAGCTGTCGGCCATCTACATAACCGGCGACTTTTCAGCCGACGACTTAAAGAATTTATAATCGATACTTCTACAACATAACCAGTAATAATTCAATTTACATTTTTATTAAATAAACATCCGCTTCAAAAACTCATCAGGCACATAAGCTGGCGAAGCCAATGTGCCTGAATTTTTTTATACCTATGTCAGTAATAAGTCGTCAATGCATGAACGTGGGAGCGAGGAAAAAAAGGCCGAACGACAATCCGAAGTTCCACTTTGTACCGGGATTGTTACAATAGTTGGCATAAGCCGTGAGATGGGCAAACGGCAGTGAATAGATGGCCGCCACTTCGCCAAAGAATGCAGGATCGCTGAACCAATCGCCGTAATGTGGCGGCATACCGGCCTTTCCGCCCTTCACCCTGCGCCAGGGCATGAAGCCGTGGAACTCGCCACGCACCTGAAACATCTGACTGATGGTCCATATCGGTTGCAAGCCCAGCGTGACATACTGCGGAGCCGATAACGCCGTGTTAAACACGCTATAGGTCGATGCCGTGGGATGAAATGCGGGAAGCATGACCATCGTAGCGGCATAGTTGTCATGGAGTTTTTGCGACGAAGCAACTACATTACCCTCGAAGCCCATAGTGAAATTATTGCTCAACCCCCAATATCGTTCATAGCGGAATGTAAATTCGCCCCATCCCTTGGTGTCGCGCACCTCAAGCGAATTGTCGTTCAACGGATAGTAGCATTCATTGCCGTAAACACCGTCGAGCGTGGCCCTTATCAACATTCCCGATGTCGGATAGAGCACATCGTTGAGCGTATTGTAGGCATAGTGCAGCCTAAGTTGCCCCAGTACATTGGTGAGCCTGTCACGATTGTCGGCGCTCACAATCAGATCCTTGTAGAATCGCGAGCTAAGGCGTCCCACCCCGAGGTCGAGCTCAACCTTTCCGCTGCGTCCCGCAGCCATGCCGTAACGCAACCGGGCAAAAGCCTCCGACGATGTAACCAACGTGCTTCCGCTGTCATAGAATATGCGGTCGTTGTCATACATCTTATGTCGCGAGATGACGGCCTGAAGTTTCAGGTAGGACGGTATGGACGATTTCATCGAAAGCCTGAGGTTCAACGCACCTGCAAGATAGTTCTGCCCCACCCATCCGTTTATATCGGAGTTCAGCGAATTGAAGCTAAGCGTATTGTAACCGGCCGACAAAAACAACATCGAATTGGTCGACGAACTTATATAACCTCCCACTCCCACATTGAAGTTGTTTTTTATGTCGGCACGAAGGTCGAGCGTAAATGTGCCCGTGGAGTCGTTAAACACGGCATGTGGCACCAGATTTCGCAACTTGCCCGGCGATATGGCCCTATAATATGCATCCTTGGCCTGCGCAAGCCCGAATGTATCGGTGCGGCCGTTGGTGAACATATACTTTATAAAAGCATTCTGTGACGGAGCAGCCCCGTGAACCTTGACCGAGTCAAACTCCACATAGGGGGTCTTGGACTTGAACACGGCCCTGCGCAAATTGCGTGTTTCCGCCGGCACACGCGCCGTGACGCGGCTCTTTATCGAATCCATCATCGACATTGCATAGTCATAACCTATCTTATAAATCCTGCGACAAGCCTCAAAATCAAGTAGTGAGAACTCCTCGAGATGGATACGAAGCTTTATGCCCTCGTCGGCCGGAAGCGAATAGTCGTTATTCTGTATTATCATGTCCTCGACCTGACTGAAAAGGTCATTGATATTGGGCTTGGCATCAGGCGAACTCACATCAACGCCTATCATGATGTCGGGAGCGAAATCCTCGCGCATTACATCAACCGGAAAGTTGTCGTAGATGCCACCGTCGTAAACCAGCACACCGTCCATTTCGATAGGCTCAAACACTATGGGAAACGACATCGACGCACGTATGGCATCGCCGAGCGAGCCGGAGCGACACACAATCTTGTGCTTGTTGTAGACATCGGATGTCACGCACCGAAACGGCACAAACAGCTTGTCGAAATCATCGCCGCACTGAGCCGAATAGGCTGCAAATAGATTCATGAACTCAAAGTTCATAGGCAGCGGATTGATTATACTCGACGGAAGAATTGACTTTGTTGCGGAACTGTCGCGGAAATTCACATTTACGGTAGCAAGCCGCGGTGTGGGATCGTCCTTGGCATAATAGTAGACGAGCGAAGGGTCAATCTCGCCTGTCGACCAATAGCGGAAACCCTTTGATTCAATAAGTTGCATCATCTCGGCCGGTGTATATCCCGATGCATAAAAACCGCCGACAATGGCCCCCATCGATGTTCCCGCAATGTAATCGATCGGAATGTCGTTTTCTTCAAGCGCCTGAATAACACCTATGTGAGCAATGCCTTTGGCACCGCCACCGCTTAACACAAGGCCTACCGACTGCTGAGCATCGGCAACCCCACAACAAGTAAACAAAATAATCGAAGCCGAAATGGCTGCGAAATATTCCCTCGTTTTTTCAATAATTTTTACTTTTAGAGCCATCGGAAATGAAAGAGTCTTTAAAACCTATAAAATATAACACTCCATCAAGTCCGATTGTTGATATGCTCTGCCCTGCCGTGGCCTTAACCTTCGGTTTGGCATGGAAAGCGATTCCAAGTCCCGCCGTGGCAAGCATGGGGAGGTCGTTGGCTCCGTCACCCACCGCTATAGTCTGCGCTATATCGATGTTTTCGACCTGGGCAAGAAGCCTTAACAGCTCCGCCTTGCGTCGGCCGTTGACAATCTCGCCTACGTAACGGCCGGTAAGTTTGCCGTCGACGATTTCAAGCTCATTGGCATATACATAATCTATGCCGAATTTCTGTTTAAGATAGTTGCCGAAATAGGTGAATCCGCCCGAGAGTATCGCCGTCTTGAATCCGGCACGTTTCAGCACCTCCATCATGCGGCCCACGCCTTCGGTCACTGGAAGATGCTCGGCGATGTCACGCATTACACTCTCGTCGAGTCCCTTGAGAAGGCTTACACGCTCCCTGAAGCTTTCATCGAAGTCGATTTCACCGCGCATGGCCCGCTCGGTTATCGCCTTCACCTTGTCGCCCACCCCGGCGCGCATTGCAAGCTCGTCGATTACCTCCGTTTCAATGAGTGTAGAGTCCATATCGAAGCACACGAGGCGACGACAACGGCGATACATCGTGTCCTCTTGAAGCGATATGTCAAAGTCCTCACTGCCTGAAAGTTTCATAAACAGCGACTGCATCTCGCTCACATCACGAGGATTTCCACGCACCGAAAATTCCACGCACGACTTGGTGCGCGACTCGGCCGTTTCCTCAAGCGGAACACGGCCGGTCAATCGCTGAATACTGTCGATGTTAAGATTCTGATCGGCAATGATACTGGTCACGGCAGCAATCTGCTTCGCAGTCAGCCGTCGGCCGAGAAGCGTCACTATCCAGCGGTTCTTTCCCTGCAGCGTCACCCACTCCTCGTATTCGGCAACCGATATGGGAGTGAAGCGTATCTGCACGTTGAGCTCGCTCGCCTTGAACAGCAAGTCCTTCATTATGTTACCCGACACGTTACTATAGGTCTTGAAAAGCAGTCCGAGCGACAATGTATGGTGTATGTCGCTCTGTCCTATATCAAGAATCGCCGCATCGTAATTGGCAAGAATCTCGGTAAGCGCCGATGTCACACCCGGGCGGTCATATCCCGATATGTTGACAAGAATCAGTTCAAGGTGAGGCTGTTCCATGCTGTGTTATCGTTACAATGTCGACGAATGATACTTGACAAGCCCCTCCATAGGAGTTTTCAATATGGTGTCAATTTTGGCGTCAAGCGCATCGGCCGCCTCGTTAAGCACCGACTTATAGTGATAGGCAATCGAGCCTACGAAGCTCACAGGAAGTGTGCGATAACGGTCGTACTGTGCCACATTGCGCACAAAGAACGACTTGAACTCATTCAGTACAAGACGGTGTATGGCAGGCTCCTCGATGTTTTTCAACAGGAACGGAGTCACCGATGCCAAAAATCGGTTGGGAGATGGCTCCTTATATACACGGCGCACTATAGCGTTACGCTCAAGGTTGTATTCATCAAGGAATCGGTCGCACAGCTCACGGGGAAGCTGATGCTTGAGGACATCGCCTATCAGCAGTCGGCCGAGCACGGCGCCGCTGCCCTCGTCGCCCAGGATGTATCCAAGAGGGCTTACCTGATCCTTTATCTCATATCCGTTGTAGTAGCAAGAGTTGGAGCCGGTGCCGAGTATACAGGCAATACCTTCGTTATGTCCAAAAAGCGCGCGTGCGGCTCCAAGAAGGTCGGAGTGAGCTTCGATGGTTGCAACATTCAGATTCTGACGGATAGCTCGTCGGACATTTCGGCAAACCTCTTCATCGATGCAGCCCGCACCGTAGAAATACACTTCAGTCACCTGCTCGGCAAGGTCGCCGAGCTGAAACATCAATTCATCATCAAGATACTGCGAAATCTCCTCTTCGGTGAGCATAAGCGCATTGAATCCTGAAGTAAATATCTGCTTGACCACATTCCCGTGATCGACAAGACACCATTCAACTTTGGTGCTTCCGCTGTCAGCTATCAGTTTCATCTTATTCCAACAAATTAAAAATAGACTGCAAATTTACAAAAAAATCCATATTGTCATTTAAAATACACCCATAGATTGAATCCTCGCTCAACATTTCGGCCTTCCACCCCGCTAATAGAGCCAAAATAGGTTGGCTCGTCATTCTTCAAAAAAATTCATCAAATTATAACAATCTGAAAATCAATAATGATTAAAAATAATCGCAAAAAAAGTTCCGATAAGTTTTGGCAGTTTAAAAATAATGCCTACCTTTGCATCGCAATCGCGAAAAAACAGGTTGCCCAACGCGAAAATAGCTCAGTTGGTAGAGCACAACCTTGCCAAGGTTGGGGTCGCGGGTTCGAGTCCCGTTTTTCGCTCAAATTCAAGGCGACTTGACCAAATGTCCGGGTGGTGGAATTGGTAGACACGCTACTTTGAGGGGGTAGTGGCCGTTGGGCTGTGTGAGTTCGAATCTCATCTCGGACACCTCGAAAATCCGCAAGTAATTGAATTTCAATACTTGCGGATTTTTCTTTTTTTATTCCCGCCAACCACCTGTCCACCAAACCAATATACAAGAAAACTAAATTGGAAATCACAAATTGTGATATCCAATTCAGTCAAGATGGGGATGATGCGTAAACAGCATGTGTTCACGGAACTTGGCATGGCCATACCAGCCTAAAACCTTTCGCAATCTTTGTATCGCGCCGTGCATGATGAACTCATGTACATTGAGCAGCTTACCAGAGTAATGCCATTTCAGCTGTTTTTCAACCGATTTCCATGTTTTATCGTTTATTGTCATCATATTTGCATTTGCGTGTGTTTTCCTCTTTCGCACCATCCGGCATTATGGTGACCAACCAAATCAATATATAAGCTAAGCCATGAACGAATTGCAGTTAATCCAGAGCAAAATATACGAAGTACGGGGTCAAAAAGTGATACTCGACAGAGATTTAGCCGAATTGTATAATGTCACGACCGCCAACCTTAATAAGGCAGTAAAACGAAACATACGACGCTTTCCCGATGATTTTATGTTTCAACTGACCAAAGCCGAATTTGACGAGTTGAAAACAAACTTGATATTCCAAAATGGAACATCAAACTGGGGCGGTACTCGAAAGTTGCCCTATGCTTTTACAGAGCAAGGATTGGCCATGCTTTCGGGATTGCTAAACAGTGACATTGCAATTAAGGTAAATATCAATATCATGAGGGCATTTGTCGCCATCCGTCAGATGATAGCGGATAATTCGCCTCTAAAACGCATTTCCACGCTCGAAAAGAACTTCAACGAATTAAAGCAGGACTTGGAAGAGATTTTTGCCGACTACAACGACATCAACGAAGATACACGCGCCCAAATAGAAGCAATCAACACAACACTTGCCGAGCTTCAGGCAAAGCCCAAGAACACGCCTCGACGCCCGGTAGGATTCATAAAGCCCAAAGAATGATAAACGCGGGAAACAGCTGCCTGCGCACTCCGGTCGTCAATGAATCAGGTGCATTCTAAATCCGATTTCAACTGCGGCAGCAGTATTGGTAACGCGAAGTCGTGAAAGTATGTCCTGACGATGGCGGCTTACAGTATGCACCGATATATTAAGCTTATCGGCAATCTGCTTGCTCCCCACCCCTTTAGCCAACATAGAAAGTATCTCAACCTGACGCTTGCTGAGAAGCAGGTTATCGTACTGAAGATACTGCTCTGAATCCACAGCCTTGCCCGTACGAGTATTTGTCATGCACCCCTCAACCGATCCGTGCGCCAACGGGAAAGGCACATAGGTGCACAAGCCAAGCCAAAGGCTGCCGTTGGTATTGCATATTATATAACGTATCGTGTGAAGTACCGACAACGTTGTTCCGTCGGGCTGACAAAGGTGTATCAGGCAGAAGGCATTGTAATCGGGCCTCTCCTCAACGGGTATCGACTGAAGGAAATGATAGAACCTAAGTTCAAGAATATGTCGCTCAAGCAGTTCATCGGCAGGAATCGTATTGAATATCTCGCTCTCAAAAGCCGAACTGCTGTTCTCGGTATAATCGGGAAGGCCCAATGCATGACCGAATTTACCCGAGTATATATAGCACACATCCTGCTGCAAGTCCGATATAACCGCAATGCCGTTGGTAGCCTGTGCATAGGCATAGGCATACTCTTTTGCATTTTCCAGCGATTCATCTTTCTGAGCGTCATCGACAAACTGTTGTCCGGTCAACAGCGTCTTCAATCTTAGTTCGTGTTCCTTCATTTCAAATTTGGTTATTATTCACCATTGCAGCATCAGGTATCGCAAGCTAATTTTGCAACAAAATTACGAATAACAACCAACTTACACAACATCAAAAATATATGACTACAAAAAACATCATCACATTGGCAATGCTGGCCGCAACAATGGCATCATGCAGCCAAAAACAGCAAGAAGAAACAACTGCAATCATCACCTCAACAACTGAAAAAAACGACACCGTCATGAAAGAATTTGTAAAAGAGAATCTGTATTGGACACGCGAGCCTAAACAGTATGTCATCACCGATTCATTGATAACCATCGAAACAGAGCCCAATACCGACCTTTGGCAGCGCACCTACTATGGCTTCAGCAACGACAATGCCCCGGTGCTCCAGATGAAGACATCATGCCAATACTTCTCATTCACGGTAAAGACTGAGTTTAACAGTTCGGCCCTTTTCGATCAATGCGGAATCGCCATATACCTTGACAGCGACAACTGGATGAAAGCCTCTATCGAATACGAAAACGAAGATTATCAGCGATTGGGAAGCGTGGTAACCAACAACGGATATTCCGACTGGGCAACCCACGACATACCATCGTCAATACGTGAAATGTGGTACCGCCTGAGTCGCCGAGGCAGCGATTATTACATCGAAACAAGCCTCGACGGAATCACATTCAACCAGATGCGCGCTTTCCACCTGTTTAAAGGCGACGGGGAAATATCATTCGGCATATATGCAGCAAGCCCTGTCGACCACTCATTCACCGCCCGATTCTCCAATATGGAAATGGGAGAATGTAAATGGGAATCATGGTCGGCCGAGGAAACCGGATTCAACCAAACGGAGTCTAAGTGATTGTCACATACCCGCTATTCATCAAACCAATCAATCACATCATGAAACGAAGCTCAATTTACAATGTAATTATAGGCATGAGCATCGCCTTGATTGCCTGTCGCCCGCAAAGTCAGGAAATTCAACCCGAAGTGGCAAGTGACGACACTCCAAGCCGAAACAACGTTACCGAATGTATGGTAGCAACACAGGATGTCACATTCACTCATGCGTTAAACAATGCCGACAAATATGCCAAAGTCCTGGACAACGGCACATTGGAATTCAAGTGTCCCGAAGGTCTTGACTTCTTCATTGACCCCAACGAAGGCAAGCTCACCAACACTACCCTTCCGGCTCTGTTAACAAAGGTAGACAATACCAAACCGTTCACCCTTACGGCAAAAGTAACACCCGAATTTACACCTGAAGGATTATACAATGCCGCCGACCTGCTGGTATATGCCAATGATTCACTTTGGCAGAAACTATGCTTTGAACAGGATGAATACGGCATGCACCGCATAGTATCGGTCAGGACAAAGGGCACATCTGACGACAACAATCATGATAAACTGGATGTTCCGTCGGTATTCCTTAAGATATCATCGGACACCCACACTATTGCAAGCTACTACTCTATCGACAATAACGAGTGGCACATGGTGCGACTTTATGAAAACTACTACCCCGACAGCCTGTTGGTCGGTGTCAGCAGCCAATGCCCCAAACGCGGCTCCTGCACGAGCTTGATTGAGGATATAACGCTCAATGTCGACAATGTTAAAGATTTCAGAATGGGAAAATAGGCAATAATCAATCGCTTCAAAACCAAAAGGCAATCAAACTCGTGTTGGTTGCCTTTTTAAGTATTGCACTTCACAAAATCGATCAACTTTCATCGGAATATTTATGCACACATTTGACATAAGCAATTAACTAAACCCGATTTCAACTGCGGCAGCGGTATTGGTAACGCAAAGTCGTGAAAGTATGTCCTTACAATGGCGGCTTACAGTATGGATACACAAAACCTTTGCAAAGCGGATATTACATAACACACATCAACAATAATCCCTAATCCGACGGCCCGTAAAGCCAGCGCAAACTCTCAAACAAAACACTTCCGAACAAAAATAGCCTCACAAATGTTTCCATATATGTAACATTTTATTAACTTTGCAAAAACTAAGCCAACCTTATGTGCCTGAAAGCAAAGTTTGATATAATATACATGGAGGATGCCCTAAGTTTTCTCCAATCCTTGCCCGAAAAGGCACAGGACAAAATAGCATTCAACATTTCCAAAAGCCGTTATTTTATAGATAAGGAATTGTTCAAGAAGCTTAATGATGATATTTGGGAGTTCCGCACAAAATATCAAGGCATGACTTACAGGCTATTGGCGTTTTGGGATAATGAGGTCGGAAGTTTGGTCATTGCCACTCATGGCTTTATTAAGAAAACCCAAAAGACTCCGATTAATGAGATAGCCAAAGCGGAAGCACTTAGAAAAGAATATTTTAGCAATAAACAGAAATAAGATATGAACAAAATAAAACTTTACACTCATGATGAAATGCTCAACCGCGTTGTCGGTGAGGTAGGCACTCCGCGTCGAGATGCAATGGAAGCTGAGCTACAGTCCTATCTTATAGGAGAAGCAATAAAGCAAGCCCGTAAAGAAAAGAAACTCACACAATCGCAACTCGGAGAACTTATGGGGGTACAACGCGCACAAGTATCTCGAATCGAAAACGGACATAACTTGACAATTGGCACTATATCAAGGGCTTTTAAAGCACTCGGCATGACGGTTTCTCTCAATTGTGGAAACATGAGTATCGCGCTTGGATAGATTTAAAGATCAACCGACTTAAAATAAAAAGGCCGCCTCTTGCGAGGTGGCCTTTTTCAGGGTGAGGTGTGGGGGTCGAACCCACGACCTTCGGAACCACAATCCGACGCTCTAACCAACTGAGCTAATCTCACCATTTTGATGGTGCAAAGGTACAACTATTTTTGTAACGCACCAAATGTTTTGTGCAGAAATTTCTCCAACGGAGTCATTTTTTGTTGGCGTATTGCAACGGTATCGCGCCCTATGCCTATATTGTGCTTGTTGAATATTCGTTCGGCCGATTGTGTAAATGCCTTGCACTTAGCCCCGACATCTCCTTTAGTACAGCTTTCAGCCGGGACAAGGCGGAAATTCCCCGACACTGTCGACGGAGGCACCGTAAACACCAATCGGTAATCGGCCGAAGCAACATGCGCCCTACCCTCATCGTCACGTTCAAGATTCACCTTCACCATGGCACCTCCTCGAGTATCGACGGTCTTCATGTTGGATATAAAATTTCCGAGCGAATACACGACTACAACGTTGGAGCCGTCGGCACGGCGACGCATTTCCATGGGCTGGATTACATGAGGGTGACCTCCTATTATCATGTCGACGCCTTGTTCAACAAGAAAATCGGCAAGCTGACGCTGTGCCGGTGACGGGAGCAACTGATACTCCAAGCCCCAGTGCACGCACACCGCTACCAACTCGGCTCCACAGCTTCGGGTGCGAGCTATGTCACGCGCCATCTTGTCACGATCGATATAGTCGACCACGGCATCGCTGCTTAGCGTTATGCCGTTGGTACCGTAAGTGTAATTGAGAAATCCCACCTTGAAGCCGGCTATGTCGACTATCATCGGCAACACCGAGTCACGCTCGGCGGCATTACGATAGGTGCCGAGATGCGTCACATTGCGCTCGTCGAGCTTGTCAAGAGTGCGCACAAGTCCGCGGTCACGCTTGTCGAGAGTGTGATTGTTGGCTGTAAGCATCATGTCAAATCCGGCATCGGTCAATGCGTCAAGATAGGAGTCGGGCGCACTGAAACAAGGATAGCCCGAATAGGGTTCGCCTCCAAGCGGTGTTTCCAAATTCACCACCGCATAATCGGCATCGGATATGTAGGGCGACAGCGCCTTGAAACAGTCGGAATAGTCATACACCCCGCCCCCGCGGGAGGCCGCATCTATCTGCGCCTTATGCTGCATTGCGTCGCCGGCAAATACAATGTCGGCCTTTTCGCTGCCGAATAGCATCGACACGAACGACAACAGCAACAGGTGCAGCAGCGTCATGGCTGTAATTCTTTATCCGTAAATAGCTCCCTGGCCTGCAAGAAGAGTATTCTTCATCAGCGAGCAGATGGTCATAGGGCCTACTCCGCCGGGCACGGGTGTTATATAGGAGCAAAGAGGAGCCACGTTTTCAAAGTCGACATCACCGCTCAAGCGGAATCCGCTCTTGCGCGTAGCATCGGGAACACGCGTAGTGCCCACATCGATTATCACGGCTCCGGACTTAACCATGTCGGCGGTTACAAATCCCGGGCTGCCGAGGGCGGCGATTATAATGTCGGCCTCGCGGCATATATCCTTCAGGTCCTTGGTTGCGCTGTGACACACCGTAACGGTGGCATCGCCGGGATTGTGCTTCTGCATCATGAGCATGGCCACAGGCTTGCCCACGATATTGCTTCGTCCGAGTACTACACAACGTTTGCCCTTAGTGGGTATGTCGTAACGTGCGAGCAACTCAAGAATACCGGCCGGAGTGGCTGAAACGTAACAAGGAAGTCCTATCGACATTCTTCCAACGTTTATCGGGTGGAATCCGTCGACATCCTTGCGATAGTCTATCGCTTCGATTATCTTCTGCTCGGAGATGTGACGCGGCAACGGCAGCTGCACGATAAATCCGTCGACATCCTCATCGCGGTTGAGCGAATCAATGGCTTCAAGCAGCTTCTCCTCGGTCACATCATCCTCAAAGCGGATAAGCGTCGACTTGAATCCGCACTGCTCACAGGCACGCACCTTGTGGGCTACATACGTTTCACTGCCTCCGTCATGTCCCACGAGTATGGCGGCAAGATGAGGACGCTTGCGGCCTTCAGCCACCATCGACTCAACGGCGGTGGCGATCTCCTGCTTTATTTCATCGGCGATTTTTTTACCGTCAATAAGTGTCATATCGATTCGTTGTTAATTGGTTGTTGCAAACAATTTATTACTTTTAGCGACGACGCATGTTGCGCATCATCTTCATCGGATTGGCCTTCATTGCGGTTGCGGCCTTCATCATCTTGCGGGTTTCCTCAAACTGCTTCAACAGGCGGTTGACCTCCTGGATGGTAGTACCCGAGCCGCGGGCGATTCTCTGACGGCGGCTGCCGTTAATGATTTCAGGATTGGCACGCTCCTGCGGAGTCATCGAGTGGATTATCGCCTCGATGCCCTTGAAGGCGTTATCGTCAATGTCAATGTCCTTTATGGCCTTGCCCACACCCGGAATCATCGATGCAAGATCCTTGAGGTTACCCATCTTCTTGATCTGCTGTATCTGATTCAGGAAGTCATTGAAGTTAAACTGATTCTTGGCAATCTTGCGCTGCAGCTCACGGGCTTCCTTTTCATCAAATTGCTGCTGGGCCTTCTCCACGAGCGACACGATGTCACCCATGCCGAGAATACGGTCGGCCATACGCGCAGGATGGAAGTAGTCGAGCGCGTCGAGCTTCTCGCCCGTACCCACAAACTTGATGGGCTTGGTGACAACCGTGCGTATCGACAACGCGGCACCACCACGGGTGTCGCCGTCGAGCTTGGTGAGCACCACTCCGTCAAAGTCGAGGCGGTCGTTGAATTCCTTGGCTGTGTTTACCGCATCCTGACCGGTCATCGAGTCAACGACAAACAGTGTTTCCTGAGGCTTTATGGCCTTCTTTATGGCAGCGATCTCGTTCATCATCGCCTCGTCGACAGCAAGTCGGCCGGCGGTATCGACAATCACGAGGTCGTAGTGGTTGGCCTTGGCGTAACTGATTGCGTTCTCCGCTATCTGAACGGGATTCTTGTTTCCTTCCTCAGTGTAGACCGGAACCTCTATCTGCTCGCCGAGCACCTTCAACTGCTCGATGGCAGCCGGACGATAGACGTCGCCGGCAACAAGCAGCGGACGCTTCGATTTTTCGCTCTTGAGCTTGCGGGCAAGTTTTCCCGACATGGTGGTCTTACCCGAGCCTTGCAGACCCGACATAAGAATCACCGTAGGGTTACCCGAGAGATTCAGCGGCGCAGTGTCGCCACCCATCAGGGATGTAAGCTCGTCATGGACTATCTTCACCATGAGCTCGCTCGGCTTGATTGCGTTTATAACGTTCTGTCCGAGCGCCTTTGCCTTCACCGTGTCGGTAAACTGCTTTGCCACCTTGTAGTTGACATCGGCGTCAAGCAGCGCGCGGCGCACATCCTTCAGCGTTTCGGCTACGTTAATTTCGGTAATTTTGCCTTGACCCTTGAGTAGCTTGAAACTGCGTTCAAGTCTTTCACTTAGATTTTCAAACATATATCGTAATTATTCTATTATTCGGTTAGTCACACAAGTCGATTGGTCGCGGTATCGGGGAATATGACCGCCGGCTTGAAGTTCTTGGCCTCATCAAAAGGCATCATGGCATAGGCCATTATAATGACAATGTCGCCCGGCTGCACCTTGCGTGCGGCAGCTCCGTTAAGGCAAATCATGCCCGACCCGCGCTCACCGGGTATTGTGTAAGTGTCAAATCGCTCGCCATTGTTATTGTCGACGATGTAGACACGCTCGCCGGCAATGATGTTGGCGGCATCCATCAAGTCCTGATCGATGGTGATGCTGCCTATATAGTTGAGATTGCTCTCGGTCACTGTTACACGGTGAATCTTGGACTTCACCACTTGCACCTGCATCATTTCGTTCAAATAGTGTATTTAATATTATCGATCAGACGCACATCGCCGAGATAGACGGTTATGCATCCCACAGCCTGAGTTGCCTGCGACCAATCGGTAATAGGCTGCATGTCGGCAGCATTTACGATTTCATAGTACTCCACATCCATTTCGGGATAAGCGTTTACAGCATCTATTACACTGCGCTTAACCTCCTCGACACTGCAGTCACGGGCCTTGTCAAGGCTCTCGACCATGATGCGGTGTATGTTGGGAGCTATCTCACGCTGGTGAGGCGTAAGCCTTACGTTACGTGAGCTTAGTGCAAGGCCGTCGGCCTCGCGCTTGATGGGGCAGTCGACAATTTCGAGATTCTTGAATCCCTCGATTTCGACCATGCGGCGTATCACGGCAATCTGCTGGAAATCCTTCTCTCCGAAATAAGCCCTTGTGGGCTCGACCATCCTGAACAGCTTGCTCACAATCTGAGCCACGCCGTTGAAATGACCGGGGCGCATGGCGCCTTCCATGACTTCGGCCACCTTGCCGAGGTCAAACACACGGTTGTCAGGTTCGGGATATATCTCCTCGACCGAGGGGATGAATGCAATGTCGACACCTGCGTCGCGCATGCGGGCGCAATCGGCCTCCTCGGTGCGGGGATAGGTGCGCAGGTCATCGGGATTATTAAACTGTGTAGGATTTACAAATACGCTCACAACGACAACATCATTGTCACCGCGGGCCTTCTCCATCAATGATACGTGTCCGTCGTGAAGGGCACCCATGGTAGGAACAAGTCCCACCGACTTACCTTCGGCTTTCAATGCGCCAACGACGCTCTTAAGCTCTTCGACTGTTCTAATAACTTTCATTGTCAAATACGCAATTTTTGCTTATCAGAGTGCAAAATTACGCAATAAATCAATTATTAGCAATGTAATCACCAAAAAATGCGAAAAAGCCTGCCGACAGGTTGTCATATTCGCATCTTTAGGCTAACTTTACATCACAAAACGCAACGATCCCCCTTATGGAACAAGAATACGCCTCAACACTTCTTGAAACGGCGGTCAACGAGTTGTCGCGACTGCCCGGAATAGGCCGAAAAACGGCTCTTCGCCTTGCGCTGCACATTCTGCGTCAGGACGAAAAGTACGGAATCGAGCTCGGTGAGGCAATAATAAACCTGCGCAACGGAATACGCTACTGCACCACCTGCCATAACATATCGGAAACCGACACCTGCCCTATATGCTCCAACCCCTCACGCGACGCTTCGACGGTGTGCGTGGTCGAGAGCGTAAAGGATGTCATGAGCTTTGAAAACACCCGACAGTTCAACGGGCTCTACCATGTACTTGGCGGCGTCATCTCGCCCATGGACGGAATAGGCCCCGACCAGCTTGAGATAGAGTCACTTGTGGAGCGAGTAGCCAACGGAGGCGTCAAGGAGGTGATTCTGGCGCTGAGCGCAACGATGGAGGGCGAAACCACCAACTTTTATATCTACCGCAGGCTCGGGACGCTCCCCGTCAAGATAACCCAGCTTGCACGAGGCGTGTCGGTGGGAAATGAGATTGAATACACCGACGAAATAACGCTCGGCCGCTCATTGCTCAACCGCACATTATTCAGCGAATCATTCAACCAGCATCTGCAATGACACCGTTACTGTGCGACGACAAGATTACCCTGCGTGCTGTCGAGGCTACCGACCTTGACACCATACTCGCATGGGAAAACGACACCACCATCTGGGAAGTGGGCAGCTCCATGGCTCCATTCTCACGGAAATCGATATGGGACTACATCGAGAGCTATAACCCCGACATATTCGCGGCCCGTCAGCTGAGGTTGATAATCGAGTGCAACGACTCGCGACAAGCCGTAGGGATGATCGACCTATACGACTTTGACCCGATGAACCGTCGCGCAGGAGTGGGCCTGCTGATTGACCGGGAATGTCGCCATCAGGGCTACGGCGAGCGTTCGCTCGCGCTGCTCGCCGGATATGCCGGCAAATTCATAGGCATGCACCAGTTGTGGGCTGTCGTTCCGGTCGACAACTCTCACAGCGTTGATTTATTCAAGAAAAGCGGTTACCGCATCACGGGCCGCATGAAGTCATGGCTACGAAGCGGCAAGAGTTACCGCGACGCATTCATGATGCAACTCCTCATCAATTGAGTCGAGGATTTTGAGGGTGATACAACCATCCCTTGTAATTGTTTCCCATAGAGCGCACCTGTCCGTGCCAATATCCGTCCTCGGCACCGAGCAGAATTGAATCGGCGTCGGTAATCGATGTCACAGCCCACACATTGTCCTTAAGTTCCTCATCAAGTTGTCCTATGCCCCATCCGCTGTAACCCAGGTAGAAGCGTATCGTGCCCTCTACCGGATAATCGGAATTAACATAGTCGAGCATGCTGTTGAAATCGCCGCCGATGTACAATCCGGGGCAAATGCAGCGCGCACCGGGTATTATGTCGCCCAGTGTGTGGATGAAGTAAAGCCTGTCACACGACATAGGGCCTCCGCAATATATCGGTATCGGCTCTTTACGCGTAACGGTGCTGATGAGGTCAGAAAGCGTATAATTGGTCATCTTATTCATCACAATCCCCATCGAAGTTTCACCTATTTCATAATCAATCAGGCAAATGACGGCATGATTGAAATATTTTTCCTTCAAAAAAGGCTCGGCAACCAACAACGCCCCTCTGCAAGGAACACCCTTGGGTAAATCAATATTAAATAGGAGCGAGTCAATTTTGTTCATAATTCTAAGTGTGCTTAATTGGCCATAAATATACAAATTCGTTTTGATTATAACAAAATATTTTCATCATTATTTTATTCCTTTTCACTTATTTTCAAGTCCATTTCCCCTAATATCACAATAAATGCGAAATACAATCCAACATATCATGCCTTTACGGCTAAATTAAAAACGACAAGCATCATCAACAATATCTAATGATATTTTTGCTAAAATAAAAAATAGGCTTTATATTTGCGTCATAAAACTAAAGGTTTCGTTATGCGCAAAAAGAAGGAAAAGATTGAAATGACCGACAAGGAAGAGGAACTGATGAGGGTATTCTGGAATCACGGGCCGATGTTTGTACGGGAAATAGTGGAACTTTACCCCGAACCCCGACCACATTTCAATACATTGTCTACATTTGTCCGAAATCTTGAACAGAAGGGATTCGTGTCACATGAAGCGGTTGGCGGCTCCTTCCGCTATTACGCCGTGGCGCGAAAAGAGGATTTCCGCCGAAAGACTCTCGGCACGCTTATCAAGAACTATTTCGGCAACAGCTATTTCGGAGCCGTGTCGACACTCGTCGAGGAGGAGAAGATAAGCGTCGACGAGCTCAAGGAGCTTATCGACATAGTCGAGAACAAGAATAAGGACAAGTAACAACCAATCCATAAACCGTCAGCAATGGGACACCTGCTCACCTATGCCATCTCGGCGGCTCTGCCGTTATTGGCCATGTACATAGTATATAAATGGCTGCTCGCCTCGGAGAATCAATACCGTTACAATCGAGTTGTGTTGTTGAGCATTATGTTGTGTGCGTTCATCCTGCCTGCAGTCAATGTATTAGTGCAGCAATTCGCGTCACATAACGCCACAGTCCGTTTAATGTCACCATTGCCTCAGCCATCGATCGCCGACGATTATGCTGCACAACCGTCAGTCTGGCCAAGGATAGCCTTGATTGTCTATCTTGCGGGAATAACGGCTGTCGTAATACACACGGCGATAGTGTGGCTGCGCATAGCCCGTATAACGGCATCGGGCACCAAGATACACGACGGACGCTACATCATAGTACTCACCGACGACGACAAAGTCGCACCGTTCAGCTGGCATCGCTACATAGTCATGAGCCAAAGCGACTACAAGCAGGCCGGAGTGATGATAACAGCCCACGAGAAGCAGCACATCGACCGCCAACACTGGATCGACCTCCTGTTGGCCCAATTCATCGTCACGGTCAACTGGTTTAATCCGGCGGCATGGCTTGTACGCGAGGAGCTGAAGGCCGTTCACGAGTATGAAGCCGACAAAAGGGTGCTCGATTCAGGAATAAACGCCCGCGACTACCAACTGCTGTTGATAAGCAAAGCCACCGGGATGAAATTCCCTACAGTAGCCAACAGCCTCAACCACTGCAAACTGAAAAAGCGCATGACAATGATGATGACATCGCAGGCATCGATGTCACGCCGCTTGCGTACACTTGCAGCAATTCCGGCCGTAGCCTTGGCCGTTTTAGCTATCAATCATAATGCGGTAGCGGCTGCACTGGACCACGTTAACAATTCAGCATTGTTTTATAGCGATGACAATGAATCGACTTCCAATATAGTCATAACGAGGCACGATGCAACCGATGCGCAAACCGAAAGTAAACATGACGGCACATCCGGCATATCCGATATAAAAGTAATAGGTTACGGAGCAGTACGCAAGCAAGAGCAGGCTTCGGAGCCCGACGACTCTCACGCCCGCGACAGGAAGCCCATGGAATCGCCTCGCATATTCATAAACGGCATAGAAAAGAGCATGGAAGAGATAATGAAGATTGACCCGTCATCAATAGAATCAATAACAGTAACGCGCGATGACGACGACCGCATATATGTCACGCTTAAGGACGGAGTGAATCCATAAACCCTACTATCACATCGTAAATCTCTTCAAGATTATCGATATCCCCGATAAGTGACTCCAGGGGACATTGCCCGGTGCCGGCCCTGTTGATGATATAGGGCACAACCTTTTCCGCCATTCCGGCCACGCCGGCACGGTCAAGCAACGACAGCGCCTTTTCACTTATAACATCGGTGTGATACTCCGCCACGCCGCCGAGCGCCATCAGCGCCGCAGCACCCGCACCCGTAACCTTGTCGGCCACGCGCGCGCCTTGTAGCAATTCACGATGATTGGTGTAGAGTTCAAAGAGGTCCTTCACGCCCCGACAGGTGAAGGTCATCACCTCGCCGCGGCTTTCGACCACAAGTGTAGCTCCGCTATCGTGCAACAGCTCCACAAGTCGGTTCATATCCATCGATTGCCCGTTATGCAAGAGTACCCTGCTTAAGCTGTTCGACAAAGTTGTCTATGTCCCTCATTCGTCGCGGTATGTTTATGCCCTGCGGACAATGAGGACGACATTTGTTGCAGCCTATGCAGTGGTTGGCCTGACGCAACTTGGGCACCGAACGGTCATATCCCACGAGGAAAGCCTTGCGGGCTTCGGCATAATGCGGATCCTGTGAGCTTTCGGGCACATTTCCCTCATTGACACACTTGTTGTAGTGGGCGAATATCGCGGGAATGTCAAGTCCGTAGGGACACGGCATGCAATACTTGCAGTCGGTACACGGAACCGTGGGATAATTCAGTATCAGGTTGGCCGCGGTTTCAAGCATCGCGAGCTCATCGTCGGTGCAAGGCTCCAGAGGCGAATAGGTACGCAGGTTATCCTGCAGGTGCTCCATGTAGGTCATGCCGCTGAGCACCGTAAGCACACCTTCGGGAGTTCCGGCGTAACGGAAAGCCCAAGAAGCCACGCTGTCGTCGGGACGGCGCTGCTTGTACTGCTCCTCGATGTGCTTGTTGACCTGAGCGAGTCGACCGCCGAGCAATGGCTCCATTATCACCACAGGTATGTCACGCTTATGCAGTTCGTTGTAGAGATATTCGGCATTGGTGTTGCTCGGATTGCTCGCCTTGGCATGCTTCCAGTCGAGATAGTTCATCTGTATCTGCACGAAGTCCCAGCGAATCTCGCCCTTGTCCTGCATCTCCAGAAGATGGTCAAATACCTCCACATCTCCGTGATAGGAGAATCCGAGATTACGTATATTGCCTTTCTTGCGCTCATCCTTAAGGAAATCGAGCACGCCGTTGTCGATGAAGCGGTCGTTAAGCTGCTTTATACCGCCCATTCCCACACCATGAAGCAGCATGTAGTCGATATAGTCGACCTTCAGCTCCTTCAGCGATTTGCGGTATATGTCGATTGAGCGCTCACGCGTCCATGTGTCGGGCGAGAAGTTGGACATTTTAGTGGCGATGAAATATTTGTCACGCGGGTGACGGCTCAAAGCCACTCCCATTGCACGTTCACTGAATCCCTTGCAATAGGCGGGCGATGTATCGTAGTAGTTGACGCCATGCTCCATGGCATAGTCGACAAGACGATTCACGGTTTCCTGGTCGATGTTGTCACCGTCGGGACGGGATTCGGGCAATGTCGGCAGACGCATACATCCGTAACCGAGCAGCGACACCTTGTCGCCGGTGACACTGTTGGTCCTGTAGGTCATCTCACCCGAAGCCTTCTTGGGTGACGCAGTACCGGCAGGAGCGTCACTTGCCTTCTCCTCCGACTTGGCTCCGCAACGAGCAAGAGCCACAGCGGCGCCCGAAACTCCGAGCGCACGTAAAAATCCACGACGGTTTATCTTGTTTTTATCCATGATTGCAATTTTATTAAACGTTACGGTGAACTTCATGTCCCTCTACATAGATGGCGCTGAACGGGCGTGACGGGCACAGATTCTCGCATGCGCCACAGCCTATGCAACGCTCGGTGTTGACCGACGGCACCTTGGGCGAATCGGGGTTGTCGGCATCAAGCGATATCATCGTTATAGCCCCCACGGGACAGTGACGGGCGCAGTTGCCGCATGACACGCCTTCGGTCACGGGAAGACAGTTGTTGCGCACCCACACCGCATGGCCCACCTGAGTGGCGCTTCGCTCGGCCCGGTCAATGGGTAAAATGGCCCCGGCAGGACACACATCGGAGCATGTCGTACACTCGGGTCGGCAATATCCTCGTTCAAACGAAACCTCAGGCTGCATGAACGTGTCCAGTTCGGTCGAAGGACGCAACACACCGTTGGGGCAGTTGCTCACACAAAGCTGACACGATGTGCAATGCTTCGTGAAGTTGGCTATGCTGCGGCTTCCCGGAGGAGTTATGCGAGTCTGTCGCACGGGCTTCTCCTTATCTATAATAGTCGCGAGGCCGCCGTCGACAGTCTTCTCTTCGGCCTTCAGCACTGCGGTTCCGGCAAGAATGGTGCTCACTGTCAGAAACTGGCGGCGTGACTTGTCAACCGACTCATCGGCCTCCTTGACCGATGACTTTGACCGATGGGCATAGGTCAAAGCTCCTTGCTTGCAATAGCCTATGCAGTCCATGCAGGCCACGCAGCGCGTATAGTCTATCTTCTGATTCTTTGAATCGATGCACGACGCCTTGCAGTGACGGCCGCACGATCCGCAGTGATTGCACTTTGAAGTGTCGATGACAGGCTTAAGCCATGAAAACTGTGACAAATAACCCAGTATTGTGCCTACAGGGCAAACAGTGTTGCAATAGGTGCGGCCATTCATCCACGCAAGCACGGCAACCACGATGAATGTGATTGCGGCAACAGCCACCATGGCCCATGTCACGTAGTAGTCGACATGCCAGAAGGTGTAACTGTCGGGCGACTCGGCTGCAGCGAGTGCATTGTTGGCATCGACATACAGGGGCTTAACCAGCGAGCTGACTATTCGTCCGTATTCGCTGTAAGGCTCGATGAATGCGGCGATGCGTGCAAGGCCCAATGCTATAAGCAGCACAAACAGTGCAAGCATCGTTATTCGGAGCCAGGTGACGGCAGGTGAATATGTGAACTTGCGGCGCTTGGCCACCTTTCCGTGAATCCACGATATGACATCCTGCATAACTCCGAGCGGACACAATACCGAGCAATAGACTCGCCCGAAAATCAACGACACAACTACGAGAACGGCCACTACGACCACATTCATCGCAAGCAAAGCGGGCATGAACTGCCATTTGGCAAGCCATCCTACATATCGGACAGCCGTCCCGGTAACATCAAGGAACAGCATAGTGACAGCAAGCAAGCATATCACGGCAAGAATTACACGAATTGTTTTTAACATGACTATAGCACTGTATTTTGTTGAATAAAACAAATTTAAATATAATAACCGTACCAGCTTATATATTTAATATTTTTTATCAAATTTGGAAAATAAGAGGAATTTGCCTACTTTCGCATCAACAATAAATTTTCGATTTTGACTGCACGACACTTCACTCCATTTTCACTTAATCTGCGCGGAAAGCTTGTTGAGTTTTCGCGTCAGCAAGTGATGGGCATAATAAATGTAACGCCTGATTCATTTTACTCGGGGTCGCGCACTCAAAGCCACGACGACATAGCCCTGAAGGCAAAGAGAATGCTTGACGAGGGGGCCGACTGGCTCGACCTCGGAGCATACTCCACGCGTCCCGGTGCCGATGATGTCACGCCGGCCGAGGAGATTGAAAGACTAAGAACAGGAATGCGTGCAATACGCTCCGTTGCACCCGATGCTATCGTAAGCATCGACACATTCCGTGCCGATGTCGCACTACAGGCCGTGGAGGAGCTGGGAGCCGACATGATAAACGACATTTCGGGAGGTTTGCTCGACGATGACATGCCCTCGACCATCGCGAAGCTCAAGGTTCCCTACGTGCTGATGCACACACGCGGAACTCCGGCAACTATGCAGCAACTCACCGACTATCGCGATGTCACCGGCGATGTGCTTGCCGAGCTTGCACGCCGAATCGACATATTCGGCATGGCGGGAGTCAACGACATAATCGTGGATCCGGGATTCGGATTTGCCAAGACGGTAGAGCAAAACTACCGATTGCTCCGCGACTTGGAGGCATTCCATGTGTTTGAACGCCCCCTGCTCGTGGGTGTGTCACGCAAATCAATGATATACCGCACCTTCGGCACAACTCCCGACGAAGCCCTTAACGGCACCACGGTAATAAACACGATTGCGCTAATGGCCGGAGCATCGGTGCTTCGCGTCCACGACGTTAAAGAGGCTGCCGAGGCGGTAAAAATAGTTGAACTCACTTACAACGACAAGACATGGCTCCATTTGGAATAAAAGACGCTCTCGACATATTCATAGTGGCATTGCTGCTATTTTACCTCTACCGAATCATGAAGGAGTCGGGCACCATCAACATCTTCTTCGGGGTGCTGGCATTCATCATAGTGTGGGTGGTGGCATCGGAGATTCTCGAGATGCGCCTCATCGGTACGATTCTCGACAAGGTGATGTCGATAGGTCTTATAATACTTGTGATTCTGTTTCAGGACCAGATCAAGAGATTTCTCGTCGAACTCGGCAACCATAAGCGTTGGCGGTTCCTGCGCGACCTGTTCCGCCATCACCGAGGCGACAAGAGTAATGATGCCGACACACGCCGATGGGTGATGCCGATTGTCTACGCCTGCATGTCAATGTCCAAAGCCAAGACAGGGGCACTTATAGTAATCGAGCAGTCTATTCCGCTCGAAAACTATGAAAAGACCGGCGACATGATCGACTCGGCCATAAATTCACGATTGATTGAAAACATTTTCTTCAAGAACTCACCCCTGCACGACGGAGCGATGATAATAGCCCATGAACGCATAAAGGCTGCCGGATGTATTCTGCCGGTGAGCCATGACACCAACATTCCGCGTTCGATGGGATTGCGCCACCGCTCGGCACTCGGCATCAGCCAGGCCACCGACGCAGCCGCAATTGTAGTAAGCGAGGAAACGGGGGGAATATCATTTGCCTACCGAGGCTCAATCGTAAGCCGTCTTTCATCGACCGATCTCGAGCATCGCCTGTCACAGCTCGTCGCCAACGAATAGCGAGGAGCATCAACAGCAGCAGGCCGAATCATCGCGTTAACATTCGTTGTCGCAACATCCGCGATAGTCGTCACATGGCTTTTCTGCCGATTTATTGCGCTCACACTTATCGATAAGCACGCATCCGTTACACGACGGATTCGCTCCCTTACGCGTGTTTCTATATATTCGGCGTGCATAGCTTACGATGAAAATCAATGCACATATTACAATAAGCCCCACCCACACCCATTGCAGTGTATAGTCGGTTATCTTAAACGCTACCATTACTATTTTATATATTGCTTTATTAATTGATATTCCTGCTCAAAGTTGGGAGTAAACACACCCTTGCCTATCGAACCGTCGATTTCGCCCGCCGACCAGAACCGGCCTTCGGTAATCTCCTCGGGATCGGGAACTATGGCTGTCGACTCATCGACATAGACATAGAAAGGATTGATCAGCTCACGTTCACGCGACGACTCAAAAACGTAGGGCGACAACGCTATCGGCTCGATGTCACGCAGTCCGAGCTCTTCACGCGCCTCACGACGAAGAGCGTCAACCACAGCTTCGCCGTAGTCGACATGACCGCCAACCGATGTATCCCACTTCCCGGGCTGGATGTCCTTGTCGCACGACCGTTTCTGCAAATAGAGCCCTGCTCCCGGCATAATGACATGGAGATGCACCACCGGATGCAGCAACATCGACCCGCCGTGACACTCGCGGCGGGTGGCACTGCCTGTGACATTGCCCGCCTCATCGACAATAGGGAATAACTCTTCGCTGTTCATCATTTATATTGTTTCTTTATCAAGGATGCAAGTTTGGCCGGAGTGAGTTCCGGTGAGTAATCGTTGAAATCAAGCCTCAGTGTGCAACCCTCGCGAAAACGGCTGCACCCGTAGGCGGCGCGACCTTTAAGGATGTGACCTTGTCCACAGGCCGGACACACGATGTCGTCGAGCTTCTTTATTCTCGGAGCGCGTGGCTTCTTAGCCGCTTCGCCCGAATTATCGCCACTCTTGGAGCGTTTTTTCTTGACAGGCTCCTCATCGGCCACCTCGATGCGTCGCGACGAGTTGTCGCTCAACACGTTTATCACGATGTCGCCTATCAGCGTCTTCAATTCGGAGATGAAATCGGCCGCCGAGAAGTCGCCACGTTCGATTCGTCGCAATTTGTTCTCCCACAGTCCGGTGAGTTTCGCGCTTTTAAGCAGCTCCTCATTGATGGTTGCCACCAAGTCGATTCCGGCCTGCGACACCATTATGTTTTTACGCTCACGATATATGTAACGCCGCTTGAACAGTGTTTCGATAATCGACGCGCGTGTCGAGGGGCGCCCTATGCCGTTCTCCTTCATGGCCTCGCGCAGCTCCTCGTCGTCAACTGTCTTTCCGGCCGACTCCATGGCCCGCAGCAAGGTTCCTTCGGTATAGTATTTGGGCGGTTGCGTCTGCTTCTTCAACAACGAAGGCTCGTGGGGACCGCTCTCCCCTACCGTAAACGGAGGCAAAATCCTGTCGTCGCTCTGCTCGCCGTCGTCATTGCTTTCATTGGAGTCCTTGCCGGCATATACGTTACGCCATCCCGGATCCACGATTACCTTTCCCGTAGCCTTGAATCCCACGCCTCCGGCTTCACCAAGCACGGTGGTTGCCCGGAATATACAGTCGGGATAGAACGCCGCAATGAATCGCAACGCTATTAGGTGGTAGAGCTTGCGCTCATCGCCTATAAGCGCCGACGGCGACTGTCCCGTAGGTATTATGGCATGGTGGTCGGTCACCTTCGAGTTGTCGAATACCTTCTTTGACTTCGGAATCTTGGCCGACAGCAACGGAGCCGTCAAAGTGGCATAAGGTGTCATCTGCTTCAGTATGCCGGGTATTTTGGGATATATGTCGTCGCTCAGATAGGTGGTGTCGACACGCGGATAGGTGGTCACTTTCTTCTCATACAGCGACTGGATGAGCCGCAACGTGTCGTCGGCCGTCCATCCCCATTTCTTGTTGCACTCGACCTGCAGCGAAGTCAGGTCAAACAATCGCGGCGGGGCTTCCTTGCCCTGCTTCTCGGCGACATCCTTTATCACCATCGGCACACCCGAGATTTTATTCATGGCCTCGGTGGCCTCGGCTTCGGTTTTGAATCGGCCCGAAGTGGCATTGAATGTCACTTCGCGATAAAGGGTCTTAAGCTCCCAGAAATCCTCGGGCTTGAAATTGGCTATCTCATGATGACGCTGCACAATCAGCGCAAGAGTGGGTGTCTGCACCCTGCCTATCGAAAGCACATTGCCCGGCGACGAATATTTCAGCGAATAGAGCCTTGTGGCGTTCATCCCGAGAATCCAGTCGCCTATGGCACGTGAAAGTCCCGCATAGTATAGTCGGTCATAATCACTCTCGGGCTTCAGGTCGTTAAACCCCTCGCGTATCGACTCGTCGGTCAGCGAGCTTATCCACAACCGGCGCACCGGGCAGTGTATCTCGGCTTTCTGCATGACCCATCGCTGGATCAGCTCACCCTCCTGGCCGGCATCACCGCAATTGATCACCTCATCGGCCTCGCCTATAAGGGTCTTGATAACGTTGAATTGTCGCTCGATGCCTTTGTCGGCTATAAGTTTTATGCCGAATCGCTTGGGAATCATCGGCAATGCGCCCAACGACCACCGCTTCCACAGGTCGGTATAGTCGGCAGGCTCCTTGAGTGTGCACAGGTGACCGAAAGTCCATGTCACTTTATAGTCACCGCCCTCATAGTAGCCGTCACGCTTGACATTGGCTCCCAGAATGGCGGCAATGTCCTTGGCGACACTCGGTTTCTCGGTGATGCAAAGCTTCACGGCCCACTCGATTAGTTACGTGTCAGATGACATGTGTCGACACCTCGCGGCGTGGTGATGATCATCACGCCCGACTGCAGGGTGTTCATCTTCGGGAAATCGATCTCAATAGGAATCACGCCGTCGTCCTCCCATTGAAACCAACGCTTGAAGTCAACGCCGTCAATGTCGTTGGCTCCGTATGTCATGTCGTTGCACTTTAGCACTATTTCGTCGATGCGCTGCGATGTGTGAGGACGGCCCACAAGCTTGCCGTAAACACGAGTGAGGTCGGCACGATAGTCGATGCTGTCCACGACGAGCGTTATGTGTTCGGCGGCTGAAGCTCTGTATCGGCGTTCAACACGGGCCTGGGCAATGAGCACTGCGGCTATCAGAAACAGCACCGAAATGCCGAAAATCCAAACACGGTTCTTCTTATTCACATTTTCACTCATCTTTATATAAATCTATAGCAAGTTTTTTTAATTTTGTTCGATTGATTTGGCCTCATTCCACAGTTCATCCATCTCGGCAAGCGTCATCTCCTTCAAGTTTCGTCCTGCCTTCTTGGCTGCCGCCTCAACATAGTTGAAACGCGAAATAAACTTTTGGTTGGTGCGTTCAAGCGCATTCTCGGGATTCACGCCATAAAGCCGCGCGGCATTCACCAGGCTGAAAAACAGGTCACCAAACTCAGCCTCCATGCGATCCTGCGACATGGCATCAATCTCCTTTGCCACCTCGCCTATCTCCTCGCACACCTTGTCCCACACCTGGCTGCGCTCATCCCAGTCAAATCCCACATTGGAGGCCTTCTCCTGAATGCGGTCGGCCTTTATCATTGCGGGGAGCGACTTGGGCACACCGGCAAGCACGGTCTTGTTGCCACCCTTCTCCTTTAGCTTTATCTGCTCCCAGTTCTGCTCAACATCATGCGAATCGTTGACCTTTGTGTCGCCAAACACATGAGGATGGCGGAATATAAGCTTGGCGTTAAGAGCCTCGGCCACATCGGCTATGTCGAAGTCGCCGCTCTCCTCGCCTATCTTGGAATAAAACAGGATGTGAAGAAGCACGTCGCCAAGCTCCTTCTTGATGTTGGCCTTATCGGAATTGAGCAAAGCCTCGCACAACTCGTAGACTTCCTCTATCGTATTCGGGCGCAACGACTCATTGGTCTGTTTTCGGTCCCACGGACACTCCACTCTCAAAATGTCAAGAGTGTCAATGACTTTGCCAAGCGCCTCGATTTTTTCCTCTCTGGAATGTTTCATAACGTTGATTTATTGATGCAAAGATACGAATAAGTTGAGAGCAATGCCAAATTTATTTGGACATTGCCGAACGTGAGTATCTAAGACGGAGTCAAAGATACGAATAAGTTGAGAGCAATGCCAAATTTATTTGAGCATTGCCGAACGTGAGTATCTAAGACGGAGTCAAAGATACGAATAAATTTACCCACTATTCGCACCAAACTCCACAAAATTATGTTATATAACAACAAAACGATGTAACTTTGCACCAAAATCACATTAATCTACAACGACATGAACAAAGCCCTGTTTTTTGACATAGACGGCACATTGGTCAGCTTCAAGACCCATGAAGTGCCCGAATCGACAATCGAGGCTCTGCAAAAAGCCCATGACCGAGGCAACAAGATATTCATATCGACCGGTCGTCCCTATCAGATAATCAACAATCTCGGCCCGCTGCAGCAGCGAGGCCTGATCGACGGCTACATAACGATGAATGGAGCTTACTGCTTCATAGGCGACAATGTGCTGTATAAAAGCCCCATTCCGCAGGAAACGGTGAAAAACGTTGCCGAGATAAGCCGACGCGAAGGATTCCCCACCATATTTGTAGGCGAAAAGAGCATGAAAGTGTGTCAGCCCGACGAAGAAGTGCGCAAGATATTCTACGAATTTCTGCATGTCGAGGTTCTCCCCGTGGCAACATTCGATGAAGTTGTCGACATCGAAACCTACCAGATGACACCGTTCTTCACCACTGATTTTGAGCCGAAGATAAAGCCCTACCTCAATCAATGCGAACTTAACCGCTGGTATCCTACATTTGTCGACATAACGGCCAAAGGCAACACAAAAGCCCACGGAATACAGGTGATTCTCGATCATCTGCACCTCAGTGTCGACGACGCAATGGCATTCGGCGACGGAGGCAATGACATTCCCATGCTCCTTGCCGCAGGCACAGGAATAGCCATGGGCAACTCCGACGACAAGGTAAAAGCCGCAGCCGATTATGTGACGACATCGGTCGATGACAACGGAATTGCCAACGCCCTGCAACGGTTTGGTCTGATATAGCGTGAAATGTCGTCCATAAATGTTAACGTAACATAACTCGTTGCTCTTAAGCCCTAATCGTAGACAAATCGAGTCGAAAGACGACAATAAGATAGCATAATTGGAAAAATTTCATTATCTTTGCACACAATTCTATAGTCAATCTTAAAATTAATGGATATCAACAAGGTTCTATACATTTCTCAGGAAATCACGCCTTACCTACCCAGCACTCCCATGTCGGAGATTTCCCAGAAGCTGCCGCAAGGCATACAGGAACGCGGCTCGGAAGTGCGCACATTCATGCCTAAATACGGGTGCATAAAGGAGCGTCGCAATCAACTCCATGAGGTGATTCGACTTTCAGGAATGAACATAATCATCGACGATTCCGACCATCCCCTCATCATAAAAGTCGCCACGCTTCAACCGGCCAGAATGCAGGTCTACTTCATCGACAACGAGGATTACTTCCTGCGCGGACAATCGTCCAAGGACCTTGAAATAAGGCTGACTCCCGAGGACAACGACGAGCGCATAATCTTCTACGTAAGAGGCGTGGTCGAAACCGTGAAGAAACTGCGTTGGGATCCCACGCTGGTCCATGCTTCGGGATGGGTATCGGCTCTCGCCCCCATATACCTGAAGCGAGTTTATTCCGATGATCCGTCGTTCCGCAACTCCAAGGTAGTCTACTCGGTGTTTGACGACAAATTTGACGGAACACTCGACCCCCGCATGGAGGAAAAGCTTAAGATGGAAGGATTCACCGACGAGGACCTGAAATCGATATCCTCGGCTCCGGTCGACTACGTGGCCCTGAACAAGCTGGCTATTGACTATTCCGACGGTGTGATTCAGGCATCACCCGAAATAGACCCCGAGACATTGAACTACATCAAGGAATCAGGCAAGCCGTTCCTACCCTATCCCGGCGAAACGGAATATATCGACAAGTACGCCGAATTCTACAATTCGCTCTAATTACTTTAAGCAGTACACAATTCACAATGAAAATAAAGAACCTATTCATTGTCACGCTGATTGCTCTCGGAGTCATCAGCTGTAATGAAGACAGCACTATAGGCTCATCGATTGTCAATGACGAGCTTGCTGTAGTAATCGACTCCACATTTACTGTAACGGGTCATTCGGTGCCCAATGCAAAGATTCAATCACGCACCGATGTACAACTTCTCGGAATAATCGACGCAAAAGGCTACGGACATCTGTCAAGCGAATTTGTAACACAATTCATGCCTTCCAACGCGCTTGACACAGTAGGTGTAACCGTAAACGACATCGACTCACTGATGCTCGGCATGGTCATGAGCGAAGGCCAGTATGTAGGCGACTCCATCGTGCCGATGGGAATCGATGTCTACCGCCTCAAACGCGCTCTACCCTATCCCATATTCAGTAATTTCAATCCCGAGGACTACTATTCGCCCGATGACCTCATAGCATCAAAAATCTATAACGCTACCCGACTTGGAATGCCCGATTCGATAGCCAAAGTTTACCGCAATAACAAGCAGGTGCCTGTCGAGGTCAAGCTCCCCGTCGAGCTCGGACGCGAATTTTTCAAAAAATACAAGGAAAGCCCTGAAACATTCAACGATCCCGAACGATTTGCCGAGTGGTTCCCCGGACTTTACATCAAAAACAGCTACGGCACAGGTCGTGTGATGCGATTCTACAACACATCATTGGCATTGCACTACACCAAGCACATAACCGCCGACTCCACCACCCACATGCGCAAGGCAATAATGGCCGTAACGCCCGAGGTTGTAAACAACAACAACATGGAGCTTTCGATAAGCCCTCAGATAAAGTCACTCGCACAAACAGCTCCCATAGTCATGGCTCCCCTCGGCTACAACACCGAAGTGACCCTGCCGGCTCAGGACCTGCTCAACCGCTTCCGCTCGCAATCGGGCGACTACACCGTGGTCAACGCAATGACATTTGAGGTTCCTGCCGAAACCATCGAGAACGACTACGACATCAAGGCTCCCAACTATATGCTGCTTGTAAGGAAGGACAAGTTGACCGATTTCTTCGCCACGACCCAAATCAACGACGATGTAACTTCGTTCTACGCCATCTACAACACAGCACGCAAGTCCTATACATTCTCTGCAATGCGCGGCTATTTCACCGACCTGCTTAAGAAGGACAAAATAACGGCTTCCGACTGCGAGTTTGTGCTCGTCCCCGTCAATCTTAATGTCGAATATGTGCAATCGGGCTACAACACCAACGAAGCCGTTGTAGTGGCAATTGTACCCTATGTCGACACTCCCGCAATGGTGAAATTTGACCTCGACAAAGCAAAAATTAAGCTCACATATAGCAAGCAAACGATAAATAATTAGTATCTTTGCACTCGCAAACAAGCCACAATAGCTCAGTTGGTAGAGCATTTCATTCGTAACGAAAAGGTTCGTGGGTTCGAGCCCCACTTGTGGCTCAAAGAGGTGGAATAAATTGATTTCACCTCTTTTTTATTTTATCGGTCAATAACTGAACAAAACCTCTTCACCATGCGTATAATAACATCATTAATCATCGCAATCGCAATGTTACTATCAACAACAGGATGCGCCGAAAAGACTCCGCATGTCATAGCACATAGAGGCTATTGGGACACCGACGGTTCGGCCCAGAACTCTATAAGGTCAATCGTCAAGGCCGATTCAATCGACTGCTTTGGCTCGGAATTTGATGTTTGGATGACCGCCGACGGGCAATTGGTAGTGTACCATGATGACGCTGTCAACGGATTTGTCATCGAAAATTCCAACGCCGATGATGTATTGAGTCAGAAGCTCGAAAACGGAGAGAACGTGCCCACTCTTGACCGATACCTTGAAGCTGGAAAAAATCTTGGTGTAAGACTTATATTTGAACTTAAGCCGCACACCGACCGCGCTCAGGAGTCGCAGGCCATAACCAAGCTGCTCGATATGGTGCAAAGCAAGGGACTTGCCGACCGAATAGATTACATAACATTCTCCAAGGAGGGGATGCTGGAGCTGATTGAACGCGCTCCGGCAGGAACCCCGGTCTACTACCTCAACGGAGAGATGACACCTGAAGAGCTTAAAGAGGCGGGAGCCGCAGGAATGGACTACGAACTGGATGTGCTGAAGGCTCATCCCGAATGGATTGACCGATGTCACGAGTTGGGGCTGAAAGTCAACGCCTGGACGGTGAATGAAGCCGACGACCTGCAATGGTGCATCTACCACAAGCTTGACTTCATAACGACCAACGACCCGGAACTGCTGCAGTCATTAAAGCATCAACAAGGTCTATCTAAATAGTACAAGAAACAATCAGGGCCGCCCCCGACGGGGACAGCCCTGATCCATTGTATATAACATGCGCAGTTATTATCAGAACAACTTTTCAGGATAAGTGCCGTCCTTGTGAAGTTCGGCAAACTTGGCAACAACACCTGGGCGGTCGGCGGCATAAGTAACGCCAAACCACTTTGACTCAGTGTCAAGCACCTTGACTGTAGCTTCGCCCGAGTTAATGAGAGTGTCGATTACAAGGGGAATGAAGAACTCGGCCTTGGGAGTGTTGATGTCCTTCTTTAGGAAGTTGACAAACTCACGCTCGCTGTAATCGAAATAGTCGGGAGTGAAGCCCCACAGGTTCATCGAAACCGGAGTCGAGGGAGCGAGCTTCTGAACTTCACCGTTCTCGTCGGTAAACACGATGTCGTGGTTGTCGTCATAGCTGATGGCTGTGCGCTCTACAACCGAGGTGAGCAATCCGTCCTTGTTCTCGCACACGCCGCGAGCCACTGAACCGTTCTCGGTCATGGTGTTGCCTACACGGAATCCCACCATACAGTAATCGCCCTTGCGGTCACGAGGACGCGAAAGTTCCTTTGCAATCACCTCAAATGCATCACGGCCATAGAAGTCGTCGGCATTGATTACGGCAAAGGGCTCCTTGATTACATCCTTACCCATGAGTACGGCATGATTGGTACCCCAAGGCTTGGTGCGGTCGGCCGGACAGGTAAAGCCTTCGGGAAGAGCGTCGGTTGACTGGAACACAACTTCTACAGGCACATGTCCTTCATATTTTGACAAAATCTTATCGCGGAAATCCTGTTCAAAATCCTTGCGGATTACGAATACCACCTTTCCGAAACCCGATTTTATGGCATCATAAATCGAGTAATCCATGATGGTTTCTCCATTGGGGCCGAGCGAATCGAGCTGCTTCAACCCTCCATAACGGCTGCCCATGCCGGCAGCAAGCACAAACAATGTTGGTTTCATTACTTAGATGATGTTTGGTTTATTTAGTTTTGAATCGATAAACTATGGTTTGATCATACACTTCACCCACGCCAAGAAGCTGCGAGGGGAAATTACGATGATTGGGAGCGTCGGGCATTCCCTGACACTCGATGGCAACACCGTCGTAGTCCTCGTAACCGCGACCGCTCTTGCTTTCAGGGCAGCCGGCCAACCAGTTGCCGGTGTAGACCTGTACTGCCGGCTGGGTGGTTTCCACCTCAAGCACACGACCACTCTTGGCCGACTCGAGCACAGCTATCTTCGACAGGTTGTGCTTGTGCCAGTTGTCGACAACCCAGCAGTTGTCATAACCCTTTCCGTAGACGAGTGCGGGGAAATCGGCCTTTATGTCACGGCCCAGTTTCTTGGGAGCGGTAAAGTCCATGGGAGTTCCCTTTACCTCGGCAATCTCTCCGGTTGGGATGAGTGTATCGTCGGTGGGCAGATAGCGTGAAGCCATCAGTTGAAGCTCGTGATCGAGCACGCTTCCGCTGTTTTCGCCGTCAAGATTGAAGTAGGCGTGATTGGTGAGATTGACAATAGTCTTCTTGTCGCTCTCGGCCTTAAGCTCTATTGTAAGCTCATTATTGTCGTTCCATGAATATATCACGGTAGCGGTGAGCTTGCCGGGATATCCCTCTTCACCGTCGGCTGCGACATAGGTGAACTTTACATGGCTGCCGCAGGCTTCCGATTTCCAGTTTTGGTTCATGAAACCCTCGGGACCGCCGTGAAGGGCGTTAGGCCCGTTGTTTATGGCAAGCTGATACTCCGTTCCGTTGATGGAGAACTTACCCTTGGCGATACGGTTGGCATATCGTCCGGGGGTCTTTCCGGCACAAGGGCCGTCACCTATGTAGTCGGCCGGATTGGCATATCCGAGAGCCACATCGGCCATGTTGCCGTCCTTATCGGGAACGACTACGCTTACTATACCGGCTCCAAGGCTCGACACGGTTACCGATGCGCCTGAAGCATTTGTTAAAGTATAAAGTGTTATGTCACCCTTGGGCGACACAACACTTTTTGATTCAATTTTCATATTGTAAATTTATGATTATTAGCATCTACGGGCTCCGTCGGAAACGATTACTTCATAAACCTGAGGTTCATGACCGTACTTGGCGTTAAACTTCTCCTTGGCGGTAGCGATGAAATGGTCATACAACTCATCCTTTACAAGGTTGATTGTGCAGCCGCCAAATCCGCCGCCCATTATACGTGAACCGGTAACGCCACACTCCTTGGCTATGTCGTTAAGGTAGTCAAGCTCCTCACAACTTACCTCATAGAGTTTCGACATTCCTTCATGGGTCTTGTACATGCGGTCGCCTACAGTGTCATAATCGCCGCGCTGAAGAGCGTCACACACGTCGAGCACACGCTGCTTCTCCTCGATCACATACTTGGCGCGCTTGTAATCCTCTTCCGAGATTTGATCCTTGATTCGGTCAAGGTCGGCAAGCTCGGCGTCACGCAATGTTTCTATGCCGAGAGTCTTTGCCACATGCTCGCATGAAGCACGGCGCTTGTTATAGGGAGAGTCAACGAGTTCATGCTTAACCTTGGAGTCTACAAGAACCAGCTTATAGCCGTCGAGCTTGAAGGGGAAGTACTCATATTCAAGCGAGCGGCAGTCAAGACGCATGAGGTGATCCTTCTTTCCGAACACTGAAGCAAACTGGTCCATGATACCGCAGTTTACACCGCAATAATTGTGCTCGGTCGACTGGCCTATCTTTGCAAGTTCAAACTTGTCTATCTTATTGTCGTTGAACATGTCATTCATGGCAAATGCAAAGCAGCTCTCAAGAGCGGCCGATGATGAAAGACCGGCACCCAGGGGCACATTGCCTGCAAACACGGCATCGAAGCCTTTTACAATGCCTCCGCGCTTGATTACCTCGCGGCACACACCGAATATGTATTTTGCCCACTGCTGTGAAGGAGCATCTTCTTCATTCAAGCCAAATTCGGCATAGTCATCGATATCGATTGAGAATACACGTACCTTATCGGTTCCGTTAGGCTTGATTTCAGCCATGATTACCTTATCGATTGCTCCGGGGAATACAAAACCTCCGTTGTAATCAGTGTGTTCTCCAATAAGGTTGATGCGTCCGGCCGACGCATAGAGAGTACCGGCAGCTCCAAAGCGTTCGCTAAATTGCTGCTTGATTTTTTCAGTCATGTCCATAATGGTAGTTTAAAGTTAATTGTTTTGGTAATTGGATTTACTAACTGCAAAATTAACAATTTATTTCTAAAATCATAATCATAAAGTAGTTTTTCTCATTATATTCTAATGCAATCAAATAATTTAACTATATTTGCCATTAGCGAATGTCACATAACACCATAAGCCATGAATACTCGATTTTGCGGCATTGCCGTTGCCGCAATCACAGCAGGGAGTGTCATGCTTTACGGCGATGCTATCGATGATTACGCCGTCGGTCGCAAAGACGCTGCAATTAAAAGCACCGTGAAAAGTCACTACCGTCCCCGCAACTACGTGACGGAATCACACAACGACATTAACCTGTGGCAATCTCTTCTCAAAGTGGACGCCTCCGACTATGACGACGGAAGCGTGCTCAATCGTTACGCGATGACAACGGTGACCCCGGCATTTGACTCCCAAGGCGTCCCGCTCAACTTGGGATTCGACAGAATAGTTCCGCCTGAATGGTGGAAGTCATCCGACATGATGACATCGGCCGCAATGGATCTTTACAACATCGTGGTGTGTGACCAGGAGCTTATGCAAAAGCGCAAATCGCTCCCTCTTGCCGATGTCGTCAACGTTGAATCGGACAACGGATTCTGGAGATACGGCACATCGCCGCTCTACGGCAGCGAAAAGATTCAGTGCATCGAACCTCCGGCCGAATACAAGGGCGACTTCGCCCGCGCTTTAATGTATATGGTCAGCGTGTATCCTCCGTCGATATGGCAGGGATGGGGCGATGTGATGCTGCTGGGCAACGAATATCCCACAATGCGCGACCATTCCGTAACGCTTTATCTCAAGTGGCACTACGACGACCCTGTTTCGCCTCTTGAGCTGCAACGCAACGACCGCATCGAGGCTATTCAGGGCAATCGCAATCCCTTTGTCGACCATCCCGAACTTATCGACTACATCTGGGGCCGGAAAGCCGGTGAGATATACGGCACTCATGACGCTCCTGTCGACCCCGACGACCCCGACCGCAAGCGCACTCCCCTGAAGGGCAGCTACACGGTGGCCGATGGTGCCGTCGACCTCTATTCGCCCTATGTCCCCGACGATGCCGAGTGGACAATCGACCTGCAGCCCGTCGCCGGGAAGAGCCTGCCGATAGACGACATCGCGGCAGGACATCACGAATTAAGGTACACAGCCGGCGACATGAAGGGCCGACTCATAATCAACATCACGAAATGAAACCGATAGTCACAGCAACTCTCCTGACGGCATTGTCGCTGACAATAGCAGCATGCAGCCGCAATCATCGTGAAGGCCCCATAGACCCCGATTGGATTGAGGAGCCCGGCCTGCGTCCCGAGGATCCCGAAAAGTTTGACTTCACTCCCGAGCTGAGCAATGACGCATTGCGGTTTACCTCCAATGACCTGTCGTTACGCTACGACGACGGAGGCATACTCTTCAGCCGCAGCACATCGGGTAACGTAACGGTGGAAATCGTAGAGCTTGCCACCGGACACTCGGTAAGCTTCTCATCGGAGAGCCTGTGGGACGAAGGGCCGCTGAAAGCACCGTCATTGAAAATCAACGGATACGAAATCAAAATAACCGAAGCCTCGATAGAGCATATAAACGGAAAAAGCGCATGGATATACATCCACGCGCCTAAAAATCATATCGTTTTGGTTATTGACCGATGACTCGATTCAACGACGGCTTTTCACCGGCTTCTCGTCGGCAAACTTATTGGGAAAGTCGATGTGAACCTTGGGCCGCATCATGGCATATATCACAAGACCGACGCCAAGCAGGATGAACGGGATGCTCAGCTGCTGACCGATGTTGAGCGTCATCGTAGCCTCACGTGCCACCTGGTCATTCTTTATGAACTCGATAAGGAAACGCGGAAGGAATATACCGATGAAAAATACGCCGAGTATCAATCCGGGACGCTCCTCGGCATTCTTCTTCCAGTACATCCACATCAACAGCGCAAACAACGCGAAATAACATAAAGCCTCATATAGCTGGGTCGGATGCACCGCCTGCCCTTCATATAACTCATGCCACTCCCTCGACCTCACAAACATGAAGCCCCACGGCAGTGTCGTAGCGGTTCCGAATATCTCGGAATTGAACAGATTGCCTATCCTTATCAATCCGCCCACAAGGGCAATGGCTATGACAAGTCGGTCGAATGTCCACAACGGACTGCGCTTTGTGACAAATATCGAAAACAGTATTACAGCTATTATTATGGCTATCGTGCCGCCGTGACTTGCCAGGCCGCCCTCCCAGATGTAAAGAATCCTTATAGGGTCGGCGCGGTAGACATCCCATTCATAGAAAAACACGTGGCCAAGTCGCGCACCCACTATCGTGGCCACCACGACATAGATGAGCAATATTCCAAGCCAACGCTCGGGAGCTCCCTCGTGCTTAAACATTTTGGCAACGAGCTCATAGCCTATCAGGAAGCCTATCGCAAACATCAGCCCGTACCAGCGTATGGTAACGAAACCGCTGAATATCTCGGGATTGGCCGCCCAGGTAATATAGTCAAGCATATCTTATGGAGATTATTTTAATTTTGTATCTGCAAAATTAAGAAAAAGGTTGCAATAAACTAAGTTTATCGCAACCTTTTATAATGTCGTGATCAATCAACGCGCTCTTATACGAGATGGCGTATAAGCTCCTCGCGGTCGCCGTAGAGCATGTCGATGACCGGAATCTCGATCATGGTGTATGCTCCGGGACGCTCAATCATCGTGGCGCGTGCAACGCCTACGAGAATCTGAGCCGTAAGGGCCGGATTATTGATTGACATGTTGAACTCGAAACGCTGATTCTGGGTAACGCCCGAAACTCCCTTGCGCACCATGTTGACACCATGTCCCATGTCCTTGATTTCGTCAACCGAAGGCACTTGGAACACGTGGGTTTCATCGCTCGCAAAGTAGGGATCTTCCTTAACCGACTTGGCAATCTGGTCGATGGTATATCCATCCTCGACTTCGACATACACCATTCGGCGGTGGATGCCGGTTCCCAACGGAATAGTCATCGAAAGCGCATTCTTAACACCGGGCTTCGATTTTACGGCTACGGTGTGTCCCATGCTCATGCCGGGGCCGAAATTGGTGTAGGTAACCCCCTTGGGAGCGGCAGCCTGCATCAATGCACGCACGATAGAGTCGCTTCCCGGATCCCACCCTGCCGAAATGATGGCCACTGAACCGTGAGCCTTGGCAATAGGATCGAGCGTGGCACGCAGGTCGGCTATCGAACCGTGTATGTCGAAACTGTCGACTGTATTCACTCCTTCGGCCAGCAACACCCTGGCATGTTTCTCCACCTCACGTGTCGGGGTACAGAGGATAGCTACATCGACATCCTCAAGCTCCATCACGTCGGCCACTACTTTGTAGCCGGCCAGCTCGGCAGGTACATTAGAGGGATTTCGTCTTACAACTCCTGCAACCTCGAAGTCGGGCGCTTGTTGCAATGCCTCAAGGACATATCGTCCGATATTGCCATATCCCACTATGGCGGCTCTTATTTTCTTCATTCTATATTATAATGTGTAATTATTTAAAATCACTCGGGCTGACGGCCGTTTACGATGGCCTCGGTGTCACGTGCTATCATCAGCTCTTCATCGGTAGGTATCACAACCACCTTGACCTTGGAGTCGGCAGCCGAAATAACCTTCTCTTCACCGCGTGACGATGCGTTTACAGCGTCATCAATCTTAACGCCGAGATAGCTCAAATGTTCACACACGGCCTTGCGCAAAGGCTGCTGGTTCTCGCCCACTCCGCCGGTAAACACTATTATGTCCACGCCGTTGAGCACTGCGGTATAAGCGCCGATATACTTGATGATGCGGTAGATATACATGTCAAGGGCAAGCTTGGCACGCTCGTTGCCTTCAGCGATGGCGGCATCTATGTCACGCATATCCGATGATATGCCCGAGATGCCGAGCACTCCGCTCTTCTTGTTGATGAGATTGCTGAGCTGCTTGGTGTCGAGATGCTCCTTATCCATTATGAATGTAAGTGCGCCGGGGTCGACATCACCTACACGTGTACCCATCATGAGGCCTTCCACGGGGGTAAGACCCATTGATGTGTCGATGCTCTTGCCGTCCTTTACTGCGGTTATCGAGCCGCCGTTACCGATGTGACAAGTTATTATGCGCTGATTCTCGTAGGGAACGCCAAGGAAGTCACACACGCGACGGGCTACATAACGATGGCTTGTTCCGTGGAATCCGAAACGACGCACACTGTACTTGGTGTAAAGTTCGTAGGGCAATGCATACATGTAGGCTTCGGCAGGCATCGTCTGATGGAAAGCAGTGTCAAACACTGCAACCTGAGGCACACCGGGCATAAGCTCGGTGATGGCATCTATACCCGCCATGTTTACCGGATTGTGGAGAGGTGCCACATCGTAGCACTCCTTGATTTTCTCGATAACCTCGTCATTGATGAGCACGCTCTTGTTGAACTTCTCGCCTCCGTGAACCACGCGGTGGCCCACTGCGTCAATCTCCTTGAAGCTGCTGATGCAGCCATAGGTGGGATCGGTCAAGATATTGAGGATATCCATTATGGCCTTGCGATGGTCGGGAATAACCTCATCTATCACCTTCTTGCTGCCGTCGGGAAGACGGAACTTCAGGAATGATCCGGGAATGCCGATTTTCTCAACACCGCCCTCGGCGAGAGTCTTCTTGTCGTCGACATTGATAAGCTTATATTTTACCGAACTGCTTCCGCAGTTAAGCACCAGTATATTCATTTTATTGATTCAGATTAAAATGTGTATTACTTCAATTTGTTCATTAATGTCCTATGGCCTGATTACAGGTTATGACAATTGTCTTGTAGATATCTTCGGGGAAACATCCGCGTGAAAGGTCATTGACAGGAGCGGCAAGACCTTGCAGAATCGGGCCTACAGCCTGAACACCGGCAAGACGCTGGACAAGCTTGTAAGATATGTTTCCTGTTTCAAGCGACGGGAATATCAGCACATCGGCCTGTCCCTTCAACGGACTGTTGGGAGCTTTGCTCTTTGCCACTCCGGGCACTATTGCGGCATCGGCCTGAAGCTCGCCGTCCACAACAAGTTCGGGAGCCTTCTCGTGAAGCAGATTGGTAGCCTTAATCACCTTGTCGACGCGCTCATGCTTGGCACTTCCCTTGGTTGAGAAGCTCAACATGGCTATGCGCGGCTCGATTCCTGCGATGTCACGCGCCGTATCGGCTGCCGACATGGCTATCTGAGCCAACTCCTCGGCTGTCGGGTCGGGAAGCACTGCACAGTCGGCAAATACGAGAATACCGTCCTCGCCGAAAGGTGAGTTTTCAGGAAGGAGCATGATAAACGCACCCGAAACCACATTGATGCCCGGCTTGGTCTTGATAACCTGGAATGCGGCACGAAGCACATTGCCGGTTGTGTTGAGAGCACCTGCGACTTGACCGTCGGCATCGCCCTTCTTTATCATAAGACATCCCAGATACAAGGGATTCGATGCCATCTTGCGAGCGTCATCCATTGTTATGCCCTTGCTCTTGCGGAGTTCATAGAAAAGGGGTGCATACTTGTCAATAACGGCACTGTCGGCAGGATTCACGATGCGGGCACGGCTTATGTTGGTCAAACTCAGTTCTCGTGCAGCGTCAGTTATCTCAGCAGGATCACCGATAAGGATAACATCGGCGATTCCTTCCGAGATTATACGGTCGGCGGCAGTTAATGTACGAGGTTCTGTTCCCTCAGGGAGCACGATACGTTGACGGTTTTTCTTAGCTTTGGTAATTAGCTTGTCAAATAGTCCCATAATAATATGAATAAGTTATTTAATTTCTATCTGCAAAATTATAATTTTATGACAACATCTCCCACCCCTCGTTAATATTTTTTATTAAAAATTTCGGGGAGGGTATAAAAAGAATCAGGCCGACTGCATATCGCAGCCGGCCTGATCGTGAAGGGGGCGGTTACCTACTCTCCCACTTTCGCAGTACCATCGGCGTGGCGGGGTTTAACTTCTC